>Ga0209136_1000688_pt1 | contig 23987 bp, 24 predicted proteins | sample SaaInl0LU_22_DNA_FD_184640 | JGI IMG/M metagenome (GOLD analysis project Ga0209136, IMG submission 184640) | Marine microbial communities from expanding oxygen minimum zones in the Saanich Inlet - ESP_90LU_22_DNA (SPAdes) (version 2) | ecosystem: Environmental > Aquatic > Marine > Intertidal... | reverse complement strand
CAAGTTTATTTGATTGCAAATATAGTATCAATACTGTTGATGATTTAGTTAAAAATGATTTTATTTTATCGATATTTGAAAAAAATTTAAAGATGAAAATTGTTTTATTAGGCTATATGACTTCTGGTAAATCTAGTATAGGTAGAAAGTTATCAAGTAAGACAGGATTAACTTTAATTGACTTAGATGACTACATTGTAGAAAGAGAAAAAAAGACTATTTCTAATATTTTTTCTGAAAAAGGAGAAATTTATTTTAGAAAAATAGAAGGTATTTATTTAGCAGAAATTTTAAATAAAGAAGAAGATTTTATTCTTTCTTTAGGAGGTGGAACACCTTGTTATGGTAATAATATTCAAATAATTAACGATGCAAATACAACTTCAATATATTTGCAAGCTAGTGTTAAAAAATTAGCTGAAAGACTTATTGCTAAAAAACAGAAAAGACCTTTAGTAGCCTCATTAAATGATGATCAGATTTTTGAATTTGTTGGAAAACATTTATTTGAAAGAACTCGTTTTTACGAACAAGCAAAAATCTCGATAAAAACTGATGGGAAAAAGAAAAATGAAGTTGTAGAAGAAATTTATAATTTATTATTCTAAATAAGCCATAGTTTTAGTAGCATCAAAATCTACAACTATATGTTCTTTTATAGAAGTTGATAATGATACCCCTTTAAAATCTGCTTTAACAGGATATTTTTTATGGTTTCTATTTACTAAAACAGCTGTTTTAAATCTTTTTAAAGGTACTTCTAAAAAATGTTTTACTCCATAGATTAGAGTGGTCCCAGAATTTAAAACATCATCTACTAAAACTAGAGATTTATTTTTATATGCTTCTTTAGTTAAAGACGTTGTTATTTTTTCTAAGGGTTTCTTTTTATTAATATTTACCTCACAAATAGTCACTTTTAAAGTAGAAATTTTCTCTAAAACTGCTACTATTTTATTGGCTAGTATAAATCCATTTCCTTTAATACCAGCAATAATTAATTCTTTTTCGTTAGAATTACTTTCATAAATTTGATAAGCAATTCTTCTAATTTTTTGATCAATTTGAGTATTATTTAATATAATATTTTCTTCTAGTATCATATATCTTCTGTTGTGTCTTCTTGATAACCCTCTATATCTCTTCTATCTTTTTTAGTAGGTCTTCCACTTCCTTTTTTTCTATAATAATCTTTAGCAAATTTTAATAGCTCTGTTTTTTCAAATTCTTCTTTTGGAGTTAAATCTTTACGATATAAATCTACTAATTTTGCACCAACTCTGCTAGGAGGAATATCTAAAACTTTAATTTTATAATTAATCTGGTTTTTTCGAACCGTTATTTGTTCGTTTCCAAACAATTCTTTTGAGGGTTTAACATTCGAGTTTTCTATTTTAACTTGACCTTTTTTACAGGCTGTTGTTGCCATACTTCTTGTTTTGTATAATCGAATACACCATAAATATTTATCAATCCTCATAAAAAAAGTTAAAATGTTTTATTTATCTTTTTACAAAGGTATAAAAATGGTAAATTGCGCCCACAATTTTTAAGATATTATATGTTTAAAACTAGATACTTTTTTCTATTAATAATACTTTCTGTATTAGTTTATTCTTGTGGTGATGATACTTTTGGAACAAATCCATTTGCTGATGTAGATCATGAAGCTTTAGCAATTTCAGATAACGATTCTATAGTTAAATTTTTAAAAAATCATTATTATGATAGTTCTGTAGATTATATTAAAGTTTTAGTTGCTGGTGAAACTGCTATGTTTGATGATACCAAACTAAAAACAATGGATGTTACAGAAAATGACATTAACTATAAGTTATATGTTTACGTAGAAAGAGAAGGAGATTATGGTAATGATCCTGACAGAGGTTTTCCTACAAAAGTAGATTCAGTATTTACTAAATATGCAGGAAAAACTTTTTCTGGAACAACTTTTAGCGATACTAATTTTGATCAAAACCAAAGTGGTTTATGGTTTAGTTTGACTTCTGTAGTTAGAGGTTTCTCTTATGGATTTACTAATTTTAAAGGTGGTGAGTTAAAAAAAGATGCTAATGGAGGTCCTTTTAATGGTCCTATTACATATTTAAACGGAGGTAAAGGTGTTTTATTTATTCCTTCTGGGTTAGCTTATCCGTCTTCAAATCCTCAAAACTGGTCTAACAATTTAGTTGATACAAATATTTTATTCTATATAGATTTATTAACATTAGTACCTAATACAGATCATGACAATGATGGTGTAAAAACTATTTCAGAAGATGTAGATAATGATGGTAATGTTAATAATGACGATACAGATTCTGATGGAATACCAAACTATTTTGATAGTGATGATGATGGAGATGGCGTTTTAACAAGAAATGAAGATAGAAATGGTGATGGAGATCCAAGTAATGATTTTAATGATCCAGATAATCCAACATTACCAGATTATTTAAATCCAAATATTAAATAAATAAAAAAGCTCTTGAATGTTTCAAGAGCTTTTTTGTTTATTGTTATTACTTATAACCTATAAGATAATCCAAAGATTATTTGATTTATTCTAGTATCATAACTTACACTTCCTAAGTTACCTACAAAAGAAGATTCTACATCAGAAAAAGCTCTTTCCCATCTTACATCAATACCTAATCTTCCAAATTCTAAACCACCTCCAAATTGAAGACCCACTGTAAATCCATCTCCATCTACGCTAGAAATATCGCTTACACTAAAATCTGAATCTAAAATATATTGAAAAGAAGGACCAATATAAACATTACCAATACCAAAAATCTTTTTACCTAAAAGAACAGGAATATCTAATTTTTGAAAATTATGAGTAGTTGTTTTTGCTGCTGTTTTATAGTAAACTTCATTTTCTAAATTGGTATACACTAATTCTGGTCTTAAATACAAACCAATTACTGGTATTTTAAAACGTAACCAAACACCTGCATGATAGCCAGTTTTACTTTTAGCTCCGTCAAAAACATCTTGTCCAGATTCTTTAATAGAGTTAGAGTTATAGTTAATACCACCTTTAAGACCAAATTGAATTTGACCATTTGAAACTTGACTTAAACCTAAAGCCAAAAACATTACTAAAATTACTTTTTTCATACTTATTAATTTATAGTTTTTATATAGACGCCTTTAATAACAAAAACGTTATTTTTTTCTAGAAATTACTTTTTTAACAGCTTTTACAACTGCAGCAGCATCCAATCCATATTTAGCCATAAGTTGATCTGGAGTTCCAGACTCACCAAAAGTATCATTTGTTGCCACAAATTCTTGTGGAGTAGGTGAGTTTAAAGCTAAAGTTCTAGCTACACTTTCTCCTAAACCACCTAATTTATTATGTTCTTCAGCAGTTACTATACAACCAGTTTTAGCAACAGATGATAAAATAATTTCTTCATCTAATGGTTTAATAGTATGTATATTTATTACTTCTGCAGAAATACCTTGTTCTTCTAATTGCTCTGCAGCTTGTAAAGATTCCCAAACTAAATGTCCAGTAGCAACAATAGTAACATCTTTTCCTTCTGTAAGCTGAATACCTTTACCAATTTCAAACTTTAAATCTTCTGGCATAAACACAGGTACTTTTGGTCTACCAAAACGCAAATAAACAGGTCCTTTATGTTCTGCAATAGCAATAGTTGCAGCTTTAGTTTGATTATAGTCACAAGGATTAATTACTGTCATCCCTGGTAACATTTTCATTAATCCTATATCTTCTAAAATTTGGTGTGTAGCTCCATCTTCTCCTAAAGTAACTCCAGCATGAGAAGCACAAACTTTTACATTTTTACCAGAATAAGCAATAGATTGTCTTATTTGATCATACACTCTACCTGTAGAAAAATTTGCAAAAGTACCAGTAAAAGGTATTTTACCACCAATGGTTAAACCTGCAGCAATCCCCATCATATTTGCTTCTGCAATACCAACTTGAAAAAAGCGTTCTGGATTTTCTTTAATAAATTGATCCATCTTTAAAGAACCAATTAAATCTGCACAAAGTGCTACAACATTTGGGTTCGTTCTACCTAATTCTGTTAAACCATCACCAAAACCTGAACGTGTATCTTTCTTTTCTGTGAATGTATATTTCTTCATTTTAATATATCGTGTAAAATTTGCGTAAAAATAAACTTTTATTTGAGGTTAATTATGATAAATTCATCAATGTTTTATAAAGTTTATGAACAGGTAAACCAACAACATTAAAATAGCTGCCTTCAATTTTATCTATTCCTATAAACCCTATCCATTCTTGTATTCCGTAAGCACCAGCCTTATCAAAAGGTTTATATTTTTTGATGTAATACTCTATTTCTTCATCACTTAATTGTTTAAAAGAAACCTTAGTAACATCATTAATCATCTTTTGAAAAAGATTTGTTTTAATACTTATAGATGTAATTACTTTATGAGTTTTGCCAGACAAAGCAGATAACATGTTAAAAGCCTCTTTGTCATTTTTTGGTTTACCTAAAGCTTTATTATTTAACCAAACAATAGTATCTGAGGTTATTAAAATATCTTTATCTGATAAATTTGTAAATGCTTTAGATTTTAAATCTGCTAAATAATCTGTAATCTCTGTCTCTTTTAATTCTTTAGGATAAACTTCATCAACAGATTTTAAAATTATTGTAAAATCTATATCTAAATCTTTAAAGAATTGTTGTCTTCTAGGAGAACCAGAAGCTAAAATAATATTGTAATCTTTAAGTTTTTCTTTAAGCATTAAAGCTTTTTTTAATTCTATCTAAGTTACGTTTGCTATCTCTATCTTTAATAACATTTCGTTTATCATGTGTTTGTTTACCTTTAGCTAAAGCAATTTCTAGTTTTGCAAAGCCTCTATCATTAATAAACAATTTTAAAGGCACTATTGTATTTCCTTTGGCTTCTACATCTTTTTTTAAACTACGTAATTCTCTTTTATTTAATAGAAGTCTACGTTCACTTTTTGGATTGTGATTAAAATGATGTCCAAACATGTATTCTTGAATGTACATATTAACAATAAACAATTCTCCACGTTCATTAAACTCACAAAAGCTCTCAGTAATTCTGGCTTTGCTTTGTCTAATGGATTTTATTTCTGTTCCTGTTAACTGAATTCCTGCAATATATTTGTCTAGGATTTCGTATTCGAAACGTGCTTTTTTATTTTGTATGTTTATTTTTTTCTGCACAGTCTTTGACTGATTTTAAGTTTTTACAAAGATACATTTTTACATTCGCTAAAGAAACGTAATTTTGGCATCAATTATAAGAAAACCTACATTAATGAGAATCCTTTTATTATCATTTATTTTATTCATTTCTTGTCAGCCACAAAAAAAGGAATTGACAGCGCAACAAATTGTTGACAAATCTATATTAGCCTCTGGTACTGATAAAGTTTCTAATTCAGAAATTACATTTGAATTTAGAGATAAACAATATTCTGCTATAAGAAATAATGGAAAGTTTAAACTAATTAGATCTTTTGATTCTATAAAAGATGTGTTGAGTAATAGCGGATTTGAACGATTTATAAATGAAAAATCAATAATCGTTGTAGATTCTATGGCTTTAAAATACAGTAATTCTGTAAATTCAGTTCATTATTTTTCTGTATTACCTTATGGATTAAATGATAAAGCTGTTCGTAAAAAACGATTACCACCTTCTACAATTAATGGAAAAGAATATTATAAAATAGAAATCACTTTTACAGAAAATGGAGGAGGAGAAGACTTTGAAGATGTATTTATTTATTGGATTGGTAAAGAAGATTATTTAATAGATTATTTAGCCTATTCTTATCATACAAATGGAGGAGGAAAGCGTTTTAGAGTACTAAAAGAACAGTGTTTTAAAAATGGAATTCGTTTTGTAGATTATCAAAACTACAAACCTAATGCTGAAAATATTAAGCTTATTGACATTGATAAAGCATACGAAAAGAACAATTTAAAACTGGTTTCAGAAATTATTTTAAGAAATATTGAGGTGTCAATTATTCGTTAACTTTTTCTATTTTACTTTCTTTTTTATTTTCTGATACAGTAACTATATATAAACTAGCATTATCACTATCATCCATATTTTCATATTTGTTTTCGCCTAATATTTTATTTGCAAAAACTGGAGTGGTGTTGCTATGACCAACAACTAACACAGATTTACCTTTTGTTTCTGCCATAAAAATAGAATCATACATATTTCTTGGATTATAAAACTGCACTTCTAAATTTTTAGTTTTTGCTGTTGGTGTTGCTGTTTCTATGGTTCTATAGTACTTTGTAGAATATACAGCATCTATTTTTTTATCTTTAAAATATTCTGCCCAATTTTGAGCTCTCTGTTCTCCTTTTATAGTTAAACTAGGATTTGGATTCGTAGCATCTGTTCTATCTTTTTCTGCATGTCTAATTAAATAATATGTAGTTGTTTCTTCTGTAGTACATGAAGAAATTAATGTAAAAGCAAATAATAAAAGAAAGAAATATTTTTTCATGATAGATATTTTAAAATACGAATATAACCAAAAAAGAAAAGGTGATACTTTTTGTATCACCCTTTCTAAACTATGTAATCTATAAAACTTAATTTTCTACTAAATCAGATTGATTTCTAAACACTAATTTATCATCAAAAGCATCTAATAATATGATACTATCTGTAGTTACTTTACCTGATAGAATTTCTTTAGATAATTGGTTTAAAACTTCTTTCTGAATGACTCTTTTTACAGGTCTTGCTCCAAATTCTGGTTGATATCCTTTTTTAGCTAAGTAAGCAATAGCTTCATCTGTAGCATCTAAAGTAATATCTTGTTTACCAATCATTTTCTTTAAATGATCTATTTGTAATCTTACAATTTCAAAAATATCGTTTTTATTTAATGGCGTAAACATGATTACATCATCAATTCTGTTTAAAAATTCTGGTCTCACAGATTTCTTTAACAATCCTAAAACTTCAATTTTAGCTAATTCAGTTACAGCATCTAAATCAGCTTTTGGATCACTAAATTTTTCTTGAATAATATGACTACCCATATTTGATGTCATGATGATAATTGCATTTTTAAAATCTGCAACTCGTCCTTTATTATCTGTTAACCTTCCTTCATCTAAAACTTGTAAAAGAACATTAAAAGTGTCTGGATGTGCTTTTTCAATTTCATCTAAAAGCACTACAGAATAAGGTCTTCTTCTTACAGCTTCAGTTAATTGCCCTCCTTCATCATAACCAATATATCCAGGAGGTGCACCTACTAATCTACTTACAGAATGACGCTCTTGATATTCACTCATATCAATTCTAGTCATTGCATTTTCATCATCAAATAAATATTCAGCTAAAGCTTTTGCTAATTCTGTTTTACCCACTCCAGTTGTTCCTAAAAATAAGAAACTTCCTATAGGTTTATTAGGGTTTTGCAAGCCAGCTTTAGAGCGTCTTACTGCATCAGAAATAGCTACAATAGCTTCTTCTTGACCAACCACTCTTTTGTGTAATTGTTTTTCTAATTGTAACAATTTATCACGCTCAGACTGAATCATTTTTGTAATAGGAATACCTGTCCATTTTGCTACAACTTCTGCAATATCATCTAATGTAACTTCTTCTTTTATTAAAGACTTTTCATTTTGATTTTCTTGCAATGTTTGCTGTAATTTTTCTAATGCTTCTTGCGCTTCTTTAATTTTACCATATCTAATTTCTGCAACCTTACCATAATCACCTTCACGTTCTGCTTTTTCTGCTTCAATTTTATAGTTTTCGATTTCAGATTTTCTATTCTGAATGTTATCTACAACTTCTTTTTCTGATTTCCATTTTGCATTTATAGTATTTCTTTGCTCTTTATAATTGGCTAACTCAGCACGTAAAGTCTTTAATTTTACTTCATCTTTTTCACGTTTAATCGCTTCAATTTCAATTTCTAATTGCATTATTTTACGATCTAAGACATCTAATTCTTCTGGTTTTGAGTTAATTTCCATGCGTAATTTAGAGGCAGCTTCGTCCATTAAATCGATAGCTTTATCTGGTAAAAAACGATTGGTAATATATCTCTGAGATAATTCTACAGCTCCAATAATAGCATCATCTTTAATACGTACTTTATGATGTGTTTCGTACTTTTCTTTAATACCTCTTAAAATAGAAATAGCACTTTCTGTATCTGGTTCATCAACCAAAACCTTTTGAAAACGTCTTTCTAAAGCCTTATCTTTTTCAAAATATTTTTGATATTCATCTAGGGTAGTAGCACCAATTGCACGCAGTTCACCTCTTGCTAATGCTGGTTTTAAAATATTAGCTGCATCCATTGCACCTTGTCCACCACCTGCACCAACTAAAGTGTGTATTTCATCAATAAACAACACAATATCTCCATCTGAAGTAGTTACTTCTTTTATGACTGCTTTTAAACGCTCTTCAAATTCACCCTTATATTTTGCACCAGCAATTAAGGCGCCCATGTCTAAAGAGAAAATAAGCTTGTCTTTTAGATTTTCTGGCACATCACCATCTACAATTCTATGGGCTAAACCCTCTGCAATTGCAGTTTTACCTGTACCTGGTTCACCCACTAAAATTGGGTTATTTTTAGTTCTTCTAGATAAAATTTGAAGCAATCTTCTTATTTCTTCATCTCTACCAATAACAGGATCTAACTTGTTGTCTTGTGCTAATTGATTTAAGTTTTTAGCATATTTACTTAAAGCATTATATGTTTCTTCTTGACTCTGAGAGGTAACTCTTTCTCCTTTTCTTAACTCATCTATAGCTGCTTTTAAATCTTTTTCTGTTACTCCTTGGTCTTTTAAAACTTGTGCAATATTAGATTTCGATTTAAAAATGGCTAGTATTAAATGTTCTATAGAAACGAAATCATCTTTCATGTCTTTAGCAATAATAGATGCTTCATTTAACGTTTTACCTGCTTCTCTAGAAAGCATTAATTCTGCACCAGAAACCTTAGCAAAACTTTGTAATTGTTTTTCTAATATCTGGTTTACAACATCAATATTGATGTTAAGTTTCTTTAATAAAAAAGGCAACACATTTTGGTCTACTTCTGTTAAAGCTTTAAAAATATGTTCGTTTTCTATTTGATTATGACCAAAAGCTTGCGCAATTTGTTGCGCCATTTGTATGGTCTCTTGTGATTTTGTTGTATAGTTATTAAAATTCATTTTTCGTTTTTTTTCTTTTTACATTTATTAATTAGCAAATTTAGTACCATCTAAAAATCAATGATATAGCAAGACATTTTGACTTGTTTTTTCTAATTTTTATGACTTTTTGACTGTTTTATCTTTCTTATATTTGTATTTTAAATTTGAAATAAAAAGATGAGTATATTTTCTAATATTTTTGGAGGTGGAGAGAAAAGTGGAGCCTCATCAAATAAAAATACTAACATAAATTGGATTCCTTTAAATACTTTAGAGCAGTTAAAAACTATTAAAGAGCAATCTAAAACTGAATCTATTTTTATATTTAAACATTCTACTAGATGTGGTATTAGTAGTATGGTTATTAAACAATTCGAAAAATTATTTACAGAAGAGCATGAAAGATTAAAAGTTTATTATCTAGATCTTTTGTCTTATAGAAATGTCTCTGATGAAGTGGGATATACTTTTCAAGTTCAACACCAATCACCACAATTACTCATCATTAAAAACGGCGTTTGTGTCTATCATGCCTCACATTATGATATCACTCAAACAGAATTATCAAGATTTCTATAAGATAAACTTGCATTAAACCTGGTTTAAGTCTTATTTTTGTTACTTAAATTTTTTAAATTTTGACAGAAACAAAAATTTCAGAAGCAAATACAGGAAAAGAGTTATATGGATATCAGAAAGATGCACTAGAAGAAATTTTTAAAAGATTCGAAACTGCTCCAGAAGATTATCACTTACTTTATCAATTACCAACTGGAGGAGGAAAAACAGTTATCTTTTCTGAAATTACAAAACGTTACTTAAAAACTTTTAAAAAGAAAGTACTTGTTTTAACCCATAGAATTGAGTTAAGCAAACAAACTTCTAAAATGTTAAAGGAGTTTGGTGTTACTAATAAAACCGTAAATTCAACTGCAAAATTAGATGATCAGCATGAGTTTGATTGTTTTGTAGCAATGGTAGAAACACTAAACAATCGTTTAAATGATGATAAATTTGACATTTCTGATATAGGTTTAGTAATTGTTGATGAGGCTCACTACAACTCATTTACTAAAATATTTAAATTTTTTAATAAATCATTTATTCTTGGTGTTACTGCAACTCCATTAAGTTCTAACATAAAATTACCTATGTATGAGAACTATCAAGAATTGGTGGTTGGAGAATCTATTAAAGATTTAATTAGTAATGATTATTTAGCAAGTGCAAATATGTACTCTTATAATGTTGGTTTAACCTCATTAGAAGTGGGTGCAAATGGAGATTATACAGTAAAATCTTCAGAAGATTTATACATGAATGTAGACATGCTTTCTAAATTAGTTTCTGCTTATGAAGAAACCATTAAAGGCAAAAAAACATTAATATTTAACAATGGTATAAATACTTCTATTCAAGTTTTTTATGCTTTTAAGAAAGCAGGATACCCAATTGCACACCTGGATAATACAAACACTAAAAAAGAACGTGAATTAATCTTAAAATGGTTTCATAAAACACCTGGAGCAATTATTACATCTGTTAGTATTTTAACAACAGGATTTGATGAACCTAGTATAGAGGCTATAGTACTAAACAGAGCTACAAAATCACTAACCTTATATTATCAAATGATTGGTCGTGGTTCTCGTATTTATGGAGATAAAAAAGAGTTTGACGTCTTAGATTTAGGAAACAATTTCTATAGATTTGGACCTTGGGGAGCAGATTTAGACTGGCAAAAAATGTTTAGAGCTCCAGATTATTATTTAAATGCAATACTTTCTGATGAAGAAATAGAAAGTAATTTTAAATATGAATTACCAGCAGCCATTAAAAAAGAATTTGCGAATTCTAAAGACATGTATTTTGACATGAAGCAAGTGTATATAGATACAATTAGAGCAGGGGAGTCTTCTAAAAGAGTTTTAGAAAAGTCTATTGTACACCATGCAAAAATGTGTATCGAAAACAGTGAAGACGTTTTTGATGCTTTAATTTTGGCTAAAAAGCTTGGAGAGGAGATAGATGATAGAATTAATAGATATGCAAAATGTATTTCTAAAAGTACCCACAACTTTGTAACATGGTTAAAGGACGATTATAGGAAGAAATTAAATGCTTATTTACGTGCTAACTTTGATGAAGACTTCGAAAAAATTCATGGTTATCCACCTGAAGACTAGTATTTAAAAGAAATAGTAAAAGTGAAAATTTTTTTCACTTTTTTTTTGTTTTTGTGTTTTGTATTAAAAAATAATTTACTTTTGATACGCTTATTATAAGTTAAATGTTAAGTTTTTCTTATTTCGATAGTAAGTTATTTTTGGAGAAAAAGACTTACAACGCATTTTGGAAATGTAACGAAAAAATTAAGGTATCTCCATCTTCTTTTCTAGAAGATTTGCAACTTTACTTTAAATTGCACGTAGTTTACTTACAAATAATACAGTGATAATAAACTCTTGTTTAAGAGTTTTATTTTCTGGCTAAAACAAGTTGTTTTAAAGCTTAGAAGTCATTTATCATTATATTATTAATTAAACAAAGTGAACACAAAATATATCGATTTAGTCGAACAAACGTTCGATTTTCCTCAAGAGGAATTTAAAACAGAAAATAACAAACTGTTTTGGCATGGAATTAATTTAATGGAATTAGCTCAAGAATATGGAGCTCCATTAAAGTTTACCTATTTGCCAAAAATCTCAGAAAACATAAATAGAGCCAAAGGCTGGTTTAAACAGAGTATTGAAAAGCATAATTATAAAGGTAAATACTTTTATAGTTATTGTACTAAAAGCTCTCATTTTAAACATGTACTTAATGAGGCTTTAAAAAACGAAATTCACATAGAAACATCGTCTGCTTTTGACATAGATATTGTTAATAATCTAAAACAAGCAGGTAAAATAAAACCATCTACTTATGTAATTTGTAATGGTTTTAAACGCGATCAATACGTTAAAAACATTGGAGATCTAATTAATTCTGGTCATCAAAATTGTATACCAATTATAGATAATTACGAAGAATTAGCGCTTTTGCAAAAAGAGACTGATAAAAAGTTTAAAGTGGGTATTAGAATCGCTTCAGAAGAAGAACCAAAATTTGAGTTTTATACTTCTAGATTAGGTATTGGCTATAAAAATATTGTGTCTTTTTATGAACGTGAAATTGCAAAAAACGAACAAGTAGATTTAAAGATGTTACATTTCTTTATCAATACAGGTATTAAAGACAATGCCTATTATTGGAACGAATTAATGAAATGTCTTAATGTTTATATTAATCTTAAAAAAACCTGTCCTACTTTAGATAGCTTAAATATTGGTGGTGGTTTCCCAATAAAAAATTCATTGGCTTTTGATTATGATTATGCCTATATGATAGATGAAATCATTGGTCAAATAAAACAAGCTTGTGATGAAGCAGAAGTAGATGTGCCTCATATTTTTACAGAATTTGGTAGCTTTACAGTGGGTGAATCTGGTGCAGCTATTTATGAAGTTTTATATCAAAAAAAACAAAATGATAGAGAACGTTGGAATATGATTAACTCATCATTCATTACTACTTTACCAGATTCTTGGGCAATTAATAAACGTTTTATAATGTTGCCAATTAATAAATGGAATCACAAATACGAACGTGTTTTATTAGGTGGTTTAACTTGTGATAGTGATGATTATTACAATTCTGAACAACATATAAATGGTATTTATTTACCTGTTTACGAAAAAGACAAACCCTTATACATTGGTTTCTTTAATACAGGTGCATACCAAGAGTCTATAGGTGGTTTTGGTGGTTTACAACACTGTTTAATTCCACATCCAAAACATTTAATCATAGACAGAAATGAAGATGGTAAATTAACAATTACCGTTTTTAAAGAACAACAACAAAGCAAAGAGTTATTATCTATTCTAGGATATTAAAATATTAAAATTAACATGAAAACAAATCAAACATATGCAGGAATTCCACAAGAATATGGAAACCTAGCAACGTCAAAAATTGTAATTATACCTGTTCCTTATGATGGAACTAGTACTTGGCAAAAAGGAGCAGATAAAGGGCCTCAAGCCTTTTTAGATGCTTCAGAAAACATGGAGCTATATGACATAGAAACAGATTCTGAAGTATACAAAGAAGGTGTTTTCTTAGCTGATGCTATCACAGAAAATGAGTCTCCAGAAGCTGTTGTAGAAGCTGTTCATCAAACCACAAAAAAATACATCAATAGAAATAAATTTGTAACTGTTTTTGGTGGAGAACATTCTATTTCTATAGGTACTATTAGAGCTTTTAATGAGTGTTTTCCTAACTTAACTGTATTACATATAGATGCGCATGCAGACTTAAGAAAAGAATACGAAGGTTCTAGTTGCAATCATGCTTGTGCAGTGTATGAAGCAAATCAAACTACAAATTTGGTACAAGTTGGTATTAGAAGTATGGATATTTCTGAGAAAAGAGAAATGAACTTAGACAAAGTTTTCTTTGCTCATGACATGGCTGTTAATGAAGATTGGATGGATGATGTGATAGACCAATTAACTAGTAATGTGTTTATTACATTTGATTTAGATGCTTTAGACCCATCAATTTTACCATCAACTGGAACTCCAGAACCAGGTGGATTATTTTATTATGAAACGCTAGAATTTTTACAAAGAGTTTTTGATGAAAAAAATGTGGTAGGTTTTGATATGGTTGAATTATGCCCTAATGAAAATGAAAAATCATCTGACTTTTTAGCAGCTAAATTATTCTATAAAATGTTGAGTTATAAGTTTGCTTCTAATGATGATACTTATGATAATGGAGATGATTTAGAAGATAATAATCCTTTTAGCAAATTGTCTAAATTTAAAAATGATGACGACGATTATTAGTCATAAATCATGATAAAAAACATAGAAAATATAGAATTGCAATATTTAACGCTTGATGATTATCAGGCGTTAAAACAAGCAATGATTGAAGTTTACGCTAATATGACAAATTCTTATTGGCAAGAACCTCAAATAAAATCATTAATTCAAAAATTTCCAGAAGGTCAAGTCATTATTAAAATTAATGGCAAACTTGCAGGTTGTGCATTATCTATTATGGTAGATTATGATAAGTTTGATGACACACATACCTATGAAGACATTACTGGTAATTACACCTTTAGCACACATGATGAAGATGGTGACGTTTTATACGGAATTGATGTTTTTATTAAAAAAGAATACCGTGGTTTACGCTTAGGCAGACGTTTGTATGATTACAGAAAAGAACTTGCAGAAAAATTAAACTTAAGAGGAATTGTTTTTGGAGGCAGAATGCCTAATTATCATAAATATGCCAAAGACATATCACCTAAAGAATATCTAGAAAAGGTAAAACGTAAAGAAATACATGACCCTGTTTTAAATTTTCAAATTTCGAACGATTTTCATCCTTCAAAAATTTTAAAAGGATATTTAGAAGGCGATAGTAGTTCTGGTGATTATGCAGTTTTATTAGAGTGGGATAATATCTATTATCAAAAGCAAACTAAAAAAGCAGCAACCAAAAAAAGAGTGGTGCGTTTAGGGCTTATTCAATGGCAAATGCGTTTGTATAAAGATTTAGAAGAATTAATGCAACAAGCAGAGTATTTTATAGATGCTGTTTCTGCATACAGGGCAGATTTTGCGTTATTCCCTGAATTTTTTAATGCGCCTTTAATGGCAGATCATAACCATTTACCAGAATCTGAGGCGATTCGTGAAATGGCAAAATTTACACCTGTTATCGTTCAAAAGTTTTCTGAGTTGGCAATTACGTATAACATCAATATCATTACTGGTAGTATGCCAGAGATTAAAGATGAGTTGCTTTACAATGTAGGTTATATTTGTAAAAGAGATGGCTCTAAAGACAGATATGAAAAACTGCATGTAACTCCTGATGAAGCTAAAGTTTGGGGAATGCAAGGAGGTAATGAGCTTAAAACTTTTGATACAGATTGTGGTAAAGTAGGCGTGCTTATTTGTTACGATTCTGAGTTTCCAGAATTAAGTAGAATTTTAGCAGAAGAAGGTATGGATATTTTATTTGTTCCTTTTTTAACTGATACACAAAATGGGTATTCTAGAGTAAGACATTGTGCACAAGCTAGAGCTATAGAAAACGAATGTTATGTAGCCATTGCTGGTAGTGTAGGTAATTTACCAAAGGTAAATAATATGGATATTCAATTTGCACAATCTATGGTGTTTACGCCTTGTGATTTTTCGTTTCCTGCAAACGGAATTAAAGCAGAAGCTACAACCAATACAGAAATGATTGTTATTGCAGACGTAGATTTAGATTTACTTAAAGATTTGAATCAATTTGGTAGTGTACGTAACTTAAAAGATAGAAGAACAGATTTATTTAAACTAGAAAAAATTAAGAAATAGTGAACAAACCTATTACAAACTTTATAGAAAAATACTTTTTGCATTTTAACGCTGCTGCTTTAGTAGATGCTGCAAAAGGGTATGAAGATCAACTAAAAGATGGCTCTAAAATGCTAGTTTCTTTAGCAGGAGCTATGAGTACAGCAGAATTAGGCAAAATATTTGCAGAAATAATTCGTAAAGATAAAGTACATATTGTGTCTTGTACAGGTGCAAATTTAGAAGAAGATGTGATGAATTTAGTAGCACATTCTCATTACAAAAGAGTACCTAATTATAGAGACTTAACTCCACAACAAGAGTGGGATTTATTAGAAAAAGGCTTAAATAGAGTTACAGATACTTGTATCCCAGAAGAAGAAGCTTTTAGAAGAATACAAGAGCATATTGTAAAAATATGGAAAGATGCAGAAGCTAAAGGAGAACGTTTTTTTCCTCATGAGTTTATGTACAAACTATTATTATCTGGCGTTTTAGAAGATTATTATGAAATAGATATTAAAGACTCTTGGATGTATGCTGCTGCAGAAAAAAACTTACCAATGGTAGTTCCTGGTTGGGAAGACTCTACAATGGGTAATATTTTTGCTTCTTATGTGTTAAAAGGTGAGTTAAAAGCAAGTACTATGAAATCTGGTATTGAGTACATGACCTTTTTAGCAGATTGGTATACAGACAATTCAGACAATGGTATTGGTTTCTTTCAAATAGGAGGAGGTATTGCAGGCGATTTCCCAATCTGTGTAGTACCTATGTTGTATCAAGATATGGAAAGAACAGATACACCTTTTTGGAGCTATTTCTGTCAGATATCAGATTCTACTACAAGTTATGGTTCGTATTCTGGTGCAGTACCAAATGAAAAAATTACTTGGGGTAAATTAGATATAAATACACCAAAATTTATCATAGAAAGTGATGCTACTATTGTTGCACCTCTTATATTTGCTTATTTATTAGAAATGTAAATCTTATGAGAAGAGTAATTGTTGAATACGCAAAGTTAACAAGAGACATATTAGATATGTTAATTGACAAATATCCTGATGGATATGACTATGAAGATATTATCTCTTTTAAAAACGCTAAAGGAGAAACTGTAAAAGCAGTAGAGCTAAGAACAGAAGACACTGTATATTTGGTAAAAGTAAGTTCTAAGTTAGAAAATGCTATGGAAGAATATGCAGAAGACGAAGATTATTTTGATGATAATGACGACTTTGATGTAAATGTACCTGATGACGAAGACTAAATAAATAAAAAAAACCAGAATTTTCTGGACTTATTTTTAATTCACTAACTTTAAATCGATTATAATGTCGTTTTAATTACCTATAATTGTAGTTAGCAAACTACGGTTTTTAAAATCTTAAATAAAAGGGGAAAACTCTTTTTTAATCACAAAATATTAACAAAATTTAAAATTTCGATAAATAACCCAGCTTTAACATAATTTTTTAATTTTTATTTGGAACATATTTCTAAAAAGTAAGATATTTGCAATAAGAAATAATAAACATGAAATTTACAAACAATCATCACCATCATTTTTTTAATTGCACTCAAGCGATTTAAGAATGTATTGATGATTATCAAAATATTTATAAACCCGTTTGAGAAATTCAAACGGGTTTTTTATTGAGCTTACAAAACCTATTGAATTCTCAAAACCAAACAAAGAAAAAAAGTGAATAAATTAAGAATTGCAGTACAGAAATCAGGTAGATTAAACGAAGATTCTATGAGAATCTTAAAAGATATAGGTATTTCTATAGATAATGGAAAAGATCAATTAAAAGCAGCAGCTAGAGACTTTCCTGTAGAAGTATTTTATTTACGAAATGGAGATATACCTCAGTATTTAAAAGATGGTGTTGTAGATGCAGCTATTATTGGAGAGAATGTTTTAATAGAAAAAGGAGAAGATATTAATTTTGTAGAACGTTTAGGTTTTTCTAAATGTAAAGTATCTATTGCTGTACCAAAAGATGCCAAAGAAAACTCTTTAAAAGACTTAGCAGGTAAAAGAATTGCTACTTCGTATCCAAAAACTGTAGAAAAGTTTTTAGCAGCACAAAATATTGAAGCGCAATTGCATATCATTAATGGTTCTGTAGAAATTGCCCCAAATATTGGGTTAGCAGATGGTATTTGTGATATTGTTTCAAGTGGAAGTACTTTATTCAAAAACGGATTAAAAGAAATAAAAGTTTTATTAAAATCGGAAGCTGTTTTGGCTATTTCACCTAAAATCGATGCAGAAAGACAAGCTATTTTAGAGAAAATTCAATTTAGAATCCAGTCTGTTTTAAAAGGGCGTCAATCTAAATATGTGCTATTAAATGCACCAAATGATAAGTTAGAGGCTATTATTAATATTTTACCAGGAATGAGAAGTCCAACTGTATTGCCACTAGCACAAGAAGGATGGAGCTCTGTACATTCTGTAATACCTAAAAATCAATTTTGGGAAATTATAGATGAATTAAAAAAGAATGGGGCAGAAGGTATATTAGTATGTCCAATTGAAAAAATGGTTGTGTAATATGAAAACAATACTAAATCCTGCACAAAAAGATTGGTCATCAATTTTACAAAGACCTACAAAAACAGTAGACGATATAGAAGCTACTGTAAACCAAGTTTTTGGTGATGTTCAAAAAAATGGAGATACAGCTGTCAATAAATATACACAACTTTTTGATGGTGTTACTTTAGCAAATAATTTAGTTTCTTCATCAGAAATTGAGGAAGCAAACAACTTCATTTCTTCTGAATTAAAAGAGGCAATTATTACAGCACAAAAAAACATTACTGCTTTTCATTTAGCGCAAAAAACAGCAAAAGTTTTTGTAGAAACTTCAAATGGAGTAGAATGTTGGCAAGAAAAGAGACCCATTCAAAAAGTAGGTTTGTACATTCCTGGTGGCACTGCTCCTTTATTTTCTACAGTTTTAATGTTGGCAATACCAGCACAAATTGCAGGTTGTAAAGAAATCGTATTATGTTCGCCTCCCAACAAAGAAGGTAAAATTCATCCAGCAATTTTATTTGCTGCAAATCTTTGTGGCGTTACTAAAATTATAAAAGTAGGTGGTATACAAGCTGTTGCTGGTTTAACATTTGGCACAAAAGCTATACCTCAAGTATATAAAATATTTGGCCCTGGAAATCAATTTGTTACTGTTGCAAAACAATTAGCTACTAAATATGGAGTAGCTATTGATATGCCAGCAGGACCAAGTGAATTGTTAGTGGTTGCTGATGATAGTGCAAAAGCTAGTTATGTAGCTTCAGACTTATTAAGTCAAGCAGAACATGGTGCAGATAGTCAGGTAATATTGGTATCAACTTCTCAACAGCTAATCGATGAAGTTACTGTTGAAATAGATAAGCAACTTTTAGCTTTACCAAGAATTGAAATTGCTAAAAAAGCCATTAAAAATTCTAAATCAATATTAGTGGCTAATGATGAAATTGCTTTAGCATTGATTAATGAATATGGTCCTGAACACTTTATTGTTTGTACGAATAACAATGATTATTATATAGATAATATAGCCAATGCTGGTTCTGTTTTTATTGGTAATTACACACCTGAAAGTGCAGGAGATTATGCATCAGGCACAAACCATACTTTACCAACTAATGGGTTTAGTAAAGCCTATTCAGGAGTAAATTTAGATAGTTTTACAAAGAGCATTACATTTCAAAAAATATCTAAAGAAGGAATACAAAATATAGGTAATGCTATAGAAATTATGGCAGAAGCAGAAGGATTACAAGCACATAAAAATGCTGTTTCTATTCGTTTAAAAGATCTAAAGTAAAATTGTAACGAAAATCATAGACTTACAGTCTTTAAACTATGAAAACAGACTTTAACATTAACAGCATCATTAGAGATAATATTAAAAAACTAAAGCCATATTCGTCTGCTAGAGACGAATATAAAGATGCTTCAGCATTTAATATGATCTTTTTAGATGCTAACGAAAATCCTTTTGAAAACGGAGTAAATCGTTATCCAGATCCACAACAAAATTTGGTAAAAGATGAACTTTCTAAAATTAAAGAAATTCCTAAAGAAAATATTTTATTAGGTAATGGAAGTGATGAAGTTCTCGATTTAATTTTTAGAGCTTTTTGTGAGCCATATAAAGATAATATTATCACTTTACCACCCACTTATGGTATGTATGGTGTATTAGCAGATTTAAATGCTATAGAAAATAGACAAGTGTTACTTTCTAATCAATTTCAACCTAAGACAGATGAAATTTTAGCCAAAGTAGATAGTAACAGTAAAATATTGTTTTTGTGCTCTCCTAATAATCCTTCTGGAAACTCATTTTCTAAAGAAAAAGTAGAATATCTATTAGATCGTTTTAATGGGTTAGTAGTTTTAGACGAGGCTTACATAGATTTTTCAACTCAGAAAAGTTGGCTAGCTAAATTAGAAAAATATCCAAATCTAATTATCACCCAAACTTTATCTAAAGCCTATGGTATGGCTGGTATTCGCTTAGGAATATGCTATGCCTCTAAAGATATTATTCAAATATTAAACAATATTAAACCTCCTTACAATATTAATAGTTTAACACAGCAAAAAGCGTTAAATCGTTTACAAAACTATAGTGAAATTAGTAACGAAATTTCTCAAATCATAAGTGAGCGTAAACGTCTAAAAAAAGAGTTAGAATGTTGTGTAAATTATATTGAAAAAGTATACGAATCTGATGCTAATTTTCTATTAATTAAAGTAGATGATGCTAATAAACGCTATCAAGAATTAATAGAATATGGAGTAGTAATTAGAAACAGAACTACACAACCTTTATGCGAAAACTGCTTAAGAATAAGTGTAGGAATTTGTGAAGAAAATCAAGTATTAATTAGAGCTTTAAAAGCAATACAATAATGAAAAAAGTATTATTTATAGATAGAGATGGCACTTTGGTTTTAGAACCACCTGTTGATTATCAATTAGATAGTTTAGAAAAATTAGAATTTTATCCAAAGGTATTTCAATACATGGCTAAAATTGCTAGTGAGCTTGATTATGAATTGGTTATGGTAACCAATCAAGATGGTTTAGGTACAGATTCTTTTCCTGAAGATACTTTTTGGCCTGCACAAAACAAGGTTGTTTCTACTTTTGAAAATGAAGGCGTTGTTTTTTCTGAAGTTTGCATAGACAAAACCTTTCCTCATGAAAATGCTGAAACACGAAAACCAAGAACAGGTTTATTAACTAAATACTTTTCAGAATATTATGATTTAGCAAATTCTTTTGTTTTGGGTGATAGAATTACTGACATGGAATTGGCTAAAAACCTTGGAGCTAAAGGAATCTACTTAGCTGAAAACCCAGAATTAGGTGCAGATGAAATTGAAGCTGACAAACAAGAAATTTTAGATTGTATTGCATTAACATCTACAGATTGGCAGAGTATCTACGAATTTTTAAAACTAAAAGATAGAGTAGCTGAAATTACTAGAAACACTAATGAAACAAAGATTTATATCAAGTTAAATTTAGATGGTTCAGGTAAAAATGATATAGATACTGGTTTAAAATTCTTCGATCATATGTTAGATCAAATTGGTAGACATGGAGCAATGGATTTAACGATTAAAGTTGATGGTGATTTAGAAGTTGATGAACACCATACTATAGAAGACACCATGATTGCTTTTGGAGAACTGTTCAACAAAGCTTTAGGTAACAAATTAGGGATTGAAAGATATGGATTCTGTTTACCTATGGACGATTGCCTAGCTCAAGTTGCTGTGGATTTTGGAGGTAGAAATTGGTTAGAATGGGATGCAGAATTTAAACGTGAAAAAATTGGTGATATGCCAACTGAAATGTTTTTTCACTTATTTAAATCGTTTACAGATGGTGCTAAATGTAATTTAAATATTAAAGCAGAAGGCACTAATGAGCACCATAAAATCGAAGGTATTTTTAAAGCATTTGCAAAAGCCATGAAAATGGCAGTTAAAAGAGATGCAAATAAAATGTTTTTACCATCAACAAAGGGAATGTTATAGCCCATCTTAATCTTCCCAAAGGGAAGAAATACTCTTTTAAAAAAATTAATTAAATTTTTTAATAGAGGATTTATTAGAGAATTCATTTAAAATGACAGAAAAAACAAAAAATATTAAAAGCAATAGTGAGAAGCTCACCTCCTTTGGAGGAGCTGGAGGAGGCCTAGTAATTATTGATTACGGAGCTGGAAACATTAAAAGTATTCAATTTGCTTTTAAAAGATTAGGAGTAGAAGCTGTTTTAACCAACAATATCGATGAAATAAAAGCTGCAGATAAAGTTATTTTTCCTGGAGTAGGTGAAGCAAGTTCTGCTATGAGAATGTTACAAGAAAGTGGTTTAGATACAATAATACCTACTTTAAAGCAACCTGTTTTAGGTATTTGTTTAGGGATGCAGTTAATGTGCAATTCATCAGAAGAAGGCAATACTAAAGGCCTTGGAATTTTTAATGTTGATGTTAAACGTTTTTCAAATCAAGTTAAAGTACCTCAAATGGGTTGGAATGTAATAGCTGACTTAAAATCAGATTTATTTAAAGCTATTAAAGAAAAAGATTTTATGTATTTGGTGCATAGTTATTATGCTCCAACTTGTAATGAAATGATTGCCAAAACAGATTATGAAGTTGAGTATGCATCTGCATTACAAAAAGATAATTTTTATGGAGTTCAATTTCATCCTGAGAAAAGTGGCATCAAAGGTTCAAAAATATTAGAAAATTTTTTGAACCTTTGATGAACATTCTGAACTTGTTTCAGAATCTTTTAGAATGATAAAATATTATTGCTACATATTGTCAAACAAAGATAGAACAGTGTTATACATAGGATATACTGACAATTTAAAAAGAAGAATAAGACAACATAAAACATCAAATGGTTCTGGTTTTTCAAAAAAGTATAATGTAAACGAATTGATTTATTTTGAAGAATTTGACAAAAATAAAGAAGCAAGAAGTAGAGAAGCTCAATTGAAAAATTGGATTAAAGAATGGAAATGGAATTTGATAAAAAAATCAAATCCTGAATTAAAAGAGATAGAAATTTAAGACCCTGAAACAAGTTCAGGGTTGATTAACAAGTTAATCAATGAAAATAATTCCAGCTATAGATATTATTGAAGGTAAATGTGTAAGACTTACAAAAGGTGATTACAGTACCAAAAAAATATATAATGAAAATCCGTTAGAAGTTGCCAAAGAATTTGAAGCTGCAGGAATAGAATATTTGCATGTTGTAGATTTAGATGGTGCTAAAGCAAGTCAGATTATCAATTATAAAGTGTTAGAGCAAATTGCTACTAAAACCAATTTAAAAATTGATTTTGGAGGTGGTTTAAAATCAGACAAAGATTTAGAAATTGCTTTTAATTCAGGTGCAAATCAAATTACAGGAGGTAGTATTGCTGTAAAAAACAAACCTGTATTTGAAAGTTGGATTACTAAATTTGGTGCTGAGAAAATAATTTTAGGAGCCGACTTTTATCCAGATAATTCTGGAGGCAAAATTGCAACTAATGGTTGGCAAGAAGAAAGTACTTTAGAATTAATTCCGTTTATTTCTGGTTATCAGCAAAAAGGAATACAATACGTAATTTGTACAGACATTTCTAAAGATGGTATGTTGCAAGGACCAAGTTTTGAAGTTTATAAAAATATTTTAGCAGAAGTAAAACCTTTAAAATTAATAGCTTCAGGAGGAATATCGACTTTTGATGAACTCCCAAAATTAGCAGAATTAGGTTGTGAAGGCGTTATTATTGGCAAAGCTATTTACGAGAATAAAATCAGTTTAAAACAATTAGAAAATTTTATAATTAGTCAATAAAATGCTAACAAAAAGAATAGTACCTTGTTTAGATATTAAAAACGGAAGAACTGTAAAAGGTGTCAATTTTGTAAATTTAATTGATGCTGGAGATCCTGTAGTTTTAGCTAAACAATATGCAGATTTAGGTGCAGATGAATTAGTTTTTTTAGATATAGCTGCTACTTTAGAAAACAGAGGCACTACTTTAGATATGGTTTTAAAGGTTGCAGAACAAGTAAACATTCCTTTTACAGTAGGTGGTGGTATTTCTTCTGTAGAACACGTAGATGCCTTGTTAAAATGTGGTGCAGATAAAGTTTCTATCAATTCATCAGCAGTAAAAAGACCTGATTTAATAAACGAATTATCACAGAAGTTTGGAAGTCAGTGTGTGGTAGTAGCTATTGATGCAAAGCAAATTGATGGTGAATGGTTTGTGCATTTGGCAGGAGGAACAATTCCTACAGAC
>Ga0209136_1000680_pt1 | contig 24100 bp, 18 predicted proteins | sample SaaInl0LU_22_DNA_FD_184640 | JGI IMG/M metagenome (GOLD analysis project Ga0209136, IMG submission 184640) | Marine microbial communities from expanding oxygen minimum zones in the Saanich Inlet - ESP_90LU_22_DNA (SPAdes) (version 2) | ecosystem: Environmental > Aquatic > Marine > Intertidal... | reverse complement strand
TAAAATTGAATTTAGTGCCACTGCCACCTTCAGAAAGTGTATTATTGGCAGTTCATTTTAGTGATTTGATTGAAAGTTTAGATGCTACTGTATTGATGATGACTCATCAACCTTCGGCCTGTGAGCTCATGGACAAAACGGTCTTGGATTGCACTAAAAACAGTCCAGAATACAACAGCCATCGGTTTTTTATTCAAGGAGATCCAGAGGCAATTATTTTGTTAGAATTTAGGGACCATTCTCTTGATGGTGCGACAAAAAAGGCCCAACGGTTAAAGGCTGAACTGGTGGCGAAGGGAATGGGATATGCCTTTCCCATTTTGACAGATCAAAACGCCGATGCCATATGGGAATTAAGAAAGGCTGGGTTGGGATTACTTGCTCTATTACCGGGAGACAAAAAAGCGGTAGCTTGTATCGAGGATACTGCCGTTTCTCTGTCGGATTTACCTGAGTACATCACCCAATTTTCCAAATTGATGGCCGAATATGGACAACAAGCTGTTTATTATGCTCACGCTGGGGCAGGGGAGCTGCATTTACGTCCTATTTTGGACTTGAAAACAGACCAAGGGAAGCAACATTTTAGAGCCATAAGTGCCTCATCGGCTGATTTGGTCAAATCTTTTGGAGGTTCTCTCAGTGGAGAGCACGGCGACGGTAGGGTCAGAAGTGAGTTTATTTCAAAAGTTTTAGGCGAAGACAACAACCGAGTCCTTGAGAAAATAAAGAGCATTTGGGATCCAAAAGGCATCTTTAATCCGGGTAAAATTGTGCATCCTGTTAAAATGGACGAACAACTGAGAACGGATACGGGAAGAAGTGATCAATTGGAAACAATGATGGATTTTGGCGGTTCAAAAGGTTTGCTTAGAACAGCAGAGGCTTGCAATGGGTCTGGAGATTGTCGAAAGATGCAATTCGCTGGGGGTAGCATGTGTCCTAGTTTTAGGATCACAAGAAACGAAAAGGACAGTACCCGCGGTAGGGCCAATCTGCTGAGAGAGTTTTTGAGCAACAGTACAAAGGATAACCCATTAGACCACCCAGAGATTAAAGAGGCGATGGCACTATGTGTAGGCTGCAAAGCCTGTGTTAAAGAATGCCCATCTGCAGTCGATATGACAGCTTTGAAGTCTGAGTTTCTATTCCAGTTTCACAAAAACAATAAAAGATCAAAGCGCGATGTGATGATTGCTCGTGCTCACAACTTGAACAACAAAATTAGGTTCTTTGCCCCCCTGTTGAATATTCTACAAGAAACGCCAGTCCTAAAGACAATATTTAAAACTTGCTTGGGCTTCCATCCCAAACGAAGCCTGCCTAAACTACAACGTATTACATTTTCCGATTGGCTCAAAAGCTATAATCAACCTAAAGGACAAAGGATGGTTTATTTATTTATTGATGAGTTCATGGAGGATTATGACCGTGAGATAGGCATCGCGGCGGTGCAATTACTCAATGCTATGGGATACCATGTTGCTTACCGGTTGCATAAGCCTAGTGGCAGGGCTCAATTATCTAAAGGATTTTTGGATGAGGCCAAGATTTTAGCAGAGTCCAATGTTGTTACTTTTGCTGACTTGGTGGATGCTGGTCATCAATTGATTGGGGTCGAGCCTTCAGCCATACTTGGATTCAGAGATGAATATCCAAAATTGGTAGGAGATGACTTGAGAGCGAAAGCCCAAGCATTGTCTAAAAATGTATTGACCATAGACGAGTTTTTAGATAAAGCTATAAGTGATGGTAGTCTGCATTCTGGTTTGTTCGTATCGAAGGAACAAAAAATAGTCTTACACGGCCATTGTCATCAAAAGGCCCTGTCAAAAATTGAACATACCGTTAATTTGTTGCAAGTTCCTGATGGTTATAAAGTGAGCCTAGCGCCTTCAGGGTGTTGTGGCATGGCTGGTGCTTTTGGCTATGAAAAAGAGCACTATACCACTAGTATGAAAATGGGAGAATTAGCTATTTTGCCTTATTTGAGACAACAAGAGAAGGAGGTTGTTATTGCTGCTACGGGTACCAGTTGCAGACATCAGATTACTGATGGAGTAGGCCGAATGTCCTTCCATCCTGTTGAAATCCTTAGAGACGCTTTAATTTAGGTATTTAACATTACTGGCATGACCAACATGGTGATGGATTCTCCTTCATCTAGGCCATTTGAAGGTGTTAGAATGCCAGCTCTATTGGGCAGACTCATTGAGAGCAATACCTCTGATGAGGTTAGATTGGTCAACATTTCTGACAAAAATCTGGAGTTAAATCCAATTTGAATATCATCGCCTTGATAATCACAAGTCAACCGTTCTTCGGCTTTATTACTGAAGTCGATGTCTTCAGCAGAAATATTCAACTCGGCACCAGCAATTTTAAGTCTGATTTGATGCGTAGTTTTGTTTGAAAATATAGAAACACGCTTGACAGAGCTCAAAAATTGCGTTCTGCTGATGGACAATCGATTTGGGTTTTCCTTGGGAATAACCGCCTCGTAATTGGGGTATTTTCCGTCTATCAGCCGACAAACAAGGGTTTTGTTGTCAAAGGTAAACTTGGCATTTGAATCATTATAGGTTACTGTCACATCTGCCTGGTGTCCTGTCAAGAGGCCTTTCAGCAGATTGAGTGGTTTTTTTGGCATAATAAATTCAGCTGTTTGAGCCGATTTAAAATCATTACGCTCGTATTTAACCAATTTATGCGCATCTGTCGCTACAAAGGTCAATCCCTCAGTTGAGAATTGGAAGAAAACACCACTCATCACTGGTCTTAAATCATCATTACCAGCAGCAAAAATGGTATTGGAAATGGCCGTGGCTAGCAGGTCTCCTGGAAGCGCAGTGGAACTGGGGTCATCTAATTCAATTGCCTTTGGAAACTCTGCGCCATCAGCGTAGGCAATAGCGTATTTCCCTTGGCTCGAACTAATTTCTATGGTGTGGTTGTCCTCCACAACAAAAGTTAGCGGTTGTTCTGGAAAAGTTTTTAAAATATCAAGTAATAACCGTGCCGGTATGGCGACAAGACCAACAACTTCACTTTCTACAGTTAAAGACGCTGACATGGTCGTTTCGAGATCACTCGAAGAGACTACCAACGAACTTTTGTTTAAATCGAATAAAAAGTTGTCTAAAATAGGTAGGGTATTTGAACTGCTGATTACACCGCCTAACTCTTGCAGTTGACGTAATAACTCTCCGCTGGATACAATAAATTTCATAAACTTTTCAAAATTAGAACACAATCCCTATTCATCAGGCCTGTTATGTCCTTACAAATATATTTTTTATTGATTATTCTAGGAAACAAACTTATCAACAGTTTGGCCGTATTTGCGCTTTCGGGCTAATAGATTCAAGTTGGCTACAGTAAAAAGTACCAGCAGCGGCAAACCAATGTTAATAGATTGCCAAAGCTTTTTATTTTTTGAGATTTTCTCGGGATCGAGAAAGGCCAGTTCAACCGTCTTTTGCCTGAGTGGAATAAGGTCAAAATCATCTAATAAATAGGAGACTGTATTGAGAAATAGTTCTTTGTTGCCAAAACGCAGGCCAGTCCATTGGTCATATCCCAATTCTAGTGGTCCATTACGACCAATGGCGTTGGCAATCAATTGGCCATCAGAAAAAACAACCATTTTACTTTTTTCACTTCTATTTTTTCTGTCTGGAATATCAAATGGTGCTATTCTCATGTGATATGCCGACGGTATCTGTCCTTCTAACAAAACGCCTAGGGTGTATTTTTTTTCAGAATCAGGAATAGTGTCAAATTGAGAGATCAAATCTAAGTTGATAACCCTCGGTAAACCCAAAGCTGCCGATTTGTTAGATGTCTCTAATAAAACTGTTTTATTCACGTCGTTGTTCAATAATTCAATGGGGTTAGCAAAATCGAATTTGATGTCCGCAAGCTTTGCAGTGATGGGCTGATTGGGGTTTGAGGCTAGTGGGCTAAATGGCCAAGGGAAAGTTTGAAACTCGGTTTTACTGCCTTGCCCCACGGCAAGTGTCAGGGGAGCTGAAAATTGATCGACCAGTAGCTGGGGATTGAGTCGAATGCCGTAGCTGAAGAAATAATCGGTTAAATTATAATCATCATAAAGAGCAGTGGCAGCACCTTGTTCATTAAGTAAATTTTCAATAGAAATGTCTGCATTATCAAGCATCCATAGGATATTACCGCCTGACATAAAATATTGGTCTAAGGTAAATTTTTCATCTTCTGTAAATCTCTCCCTCGGATCTGCAGAAATAATCAAATCGTAGTTCTGGATGGCTCTAAGAGTTGCTTGGGGGTTGGTCGCCACGCTATCCAGGGTAAAAGGAGCCAAGTTATAGAAATAGGTTAAGCCAGATAATGCATCTGCTATTTTGAGATCAGGTAGTTGTCCGTTGCCTTTGAGGATAGCAATTTTTTTAGTTTTTTCTGAGATCAGCTTGTTTAAACCATCAATGATGGCCCATTCCAATTGAGCAATAGATTCTGTCGCTAACGCGTCTTGATCCTTATTCAGGTTATCACTTATTAACTTGATTTTGACCGTTTCGCTTTTGAAACTCGCCAATGCCCACGGAAAAATCAGTTGCCGTTTCAGTTGTCCATTTTCTTGAACCTCCATTTGCATTGGATTCAATCCGCGTTGCGTAAGGGATTCTATATTTTGAGATGAGGTTTTAGGATCTGCCAAAGGATTGATAGTCTGGAAAGAAATCAAGTCATTCATGACAGCTATTTCGTCCAATATTGCAATAACCTCATTTCTGAGTCGTTGAAATTCTCTAGGAAAATTATCGCCCTCTAAAAAAATATCGATTACCACATTTTGATCGACCTTCTCGATAACCTTAATACTAGCATCGCTTAAGGTGTAGCGGCGATCATCGGTAAAATCGGTTCTGCCTTTAATCAAAATGGAAAGGGAGATTAGGATCAAATAGGCCATAACGACTTTAACAAAAGGCCGAAAAGTAATTTTGACCGATTTCAGTTGCCGCACCATGATCAAACTAAGATGGAGAAACAGAGCCGCAATGAGTATAAAATAGACTAGGGTCTTCGTTGGTATTACCCCTCTATTTAGGCTTTCCAACACATATTTGAATTGAAGTTCCCCAAGTCCAATTGCCGCCAAACCTTGATATCCCAGACCACATAAAAGAGCTCCTAGAATAAAAGCTATAATGGGTTTATCTGTAGAGCTCGAAGCGAAGAGGCTGAGGGCAGCAAATGTTAAAGCCAAAACTAACAACCCCAAATACCCACTTAACATACTCCCCGTATCCACGTATTCTGGGACATTACTCGTTTGATAGATGGTAAGAATGTAAATTAGGCTGGGTAAAAAAGCGATGGTTATAAGTCCAACCATGCTGAGATATTTCCCAAGAATTAATTGCCATTCAGACAAAGGACTCATCAACAACAAATCAATCCTGCCTTGCTGCATCTCTTGAGATAGGCTCCTCATTGCAATTGCAGGTATGAGCACCATTAAAAGCCATGGTGTAAGCTCAAAATAGGGCTGCAAATGCCCAAATCCAAATTTAAAAATGTTGAATGGGGAATCGATGACCCATAACATCAGGCCAGAAGCTATTAAATATGTCCCGATAATAAGCCAACCCATGGCAGACGAGAAAAACCCGCGCCATTCTTTTTGGATTAATCTATAAATTAGAGTCATACTAGTAGAAATTTATAGTAATCACATCACGTTCTTTGAGCCCCATCAAGCTGGAAGCACCACCGATCTGACCAGTGTTGCCTTTGTAAAGCGCAATCTCAAGAAAATTTGAGCTATTGAATAGCGCCAGTTTTTTGCCTTCATCTTGACGCTGTGCTGATGGCAGGTCGAAATTCACGATGTCGGAATATTTTTCAACAATGGTATCGAATTTATAATTTCTTGCATTGACTTCAAAACGCCGCCCTTTTCTGTTTATTTCAAATAATTCTCTGGTGATGTTAGTCACTACATTACCATAATTATCAATATAAATGACATAGCCCGTTATTTTTCCTTTGTCCTCGGATAAATTAGGAGCCAAATCTTTAATTGGTTTAATTTGATTGATTGATTTTCCAATCACATCAAGATCGCCGCCTCGAGCAATATGACAGGCAACGTGAGCAAAGACGTCCAGCACAGGAAAGCTTGTGTGCAGTTGGTTATGAATATTAATTTCCACAATTTTTTGCGGAGTGATATGATTCGACAACATGCTTAGAATGCCATTGTTAGCGCAAATAAAATAATGACCATCCAATAACAGGGCAATATGCTTATTTTCGGGACTTAATTCGGAATCGACACCTATAATATGAATGCTTCCAGACGGAAAACTTTTGTAAGCGCCTTGAATAATGTAGGCTGCTTCAGGAATATTGAAAGGTGAAATGGCATGGGTGATGTCCACTACAACAATATCTGGCATAAGCGCTAAAAGCGCACCCTTTACGCTGCCTACAGAAGGGTCCTTCAAGCCAAAATCAGTGGTCAATGTTATGACAGCCATAATGAATCATTTCAAAACTTGGATCAAAAATGAAATCGTGAATTACCAACAAAAATCGGTGGAAAAAAAACATACTCCGATTATTTTTGAACCTTTATTTTCTTTAAGTTCGTATGGTACTTGATGAAATCATTTAGGATTTGATCAGACATCACAAATCTAAGAAATCAATAGGGATTTATATTAATTTTTACACTTTTGAACGAACTTACCATTGAGCTAGAAGAAGTGAATCCAAAATATTTTTTTGGAACACAGGATGCGAACGTCGATATTCTCCGACGTTATTTTCCTAAACTCAAAATAGTTGCTCGAGGAAATAGGCTCATGGCCTATGGCGATGAAACTTTACTCGATGAGTTTGATCAGCGGATGGCAGAACTATTGGAACATTTTCTGAAATTCAATGTATTAGAGGCTGATGCGGTAGAAAATATTTTGATCAATGCGGGTCAACCTCCCTTCGACGAGAATTTGGGAAATGATGTTTTAGTGCATGGTGTTGCAGGCAGAGCCATCAAGGCCCAAACGGCCAATCAGCGAAAGTTAGTTGACCTGATGGATAAAAATGACATGGTTTTCGCTATCGGACCCGCAGGAACCGGTAAGACCTATACTTGCGTTGCCTTGGCAGTAAGAGCCCTGAAACGCAAAGAAGTTCAGCGAATTATTTTGACCAGACCAGCAGTAGAGGCAGGGGAGAACCTGGGCTTTTTGCCAGGAGATATGAAAGAAAAATTAGATCCTTACATGCAGCCTTTATACGATGCCCTTCGAGACATGATTCCTCATGAAAAACTCGACAATTATATTGAAAAAGGCGTAATTCAAATTGCACCTTTGGCTTTTATGCGTGGACGCACCTTAGATAGAGCATTCGTCATTCTTGATGAGGCTCAAAACACCACCCACGGTCAAATGAAGATGTTTTTGACCAGAATGGGTAAAAGTGCTAAGTTTATGATTACTGGCGATCCGGGGCAAATTGATTTGCCGAGAAGAATGATTTCTGGTTTGAAAGAAGCACTACTTATTTTAAACGATGTTGAGGGCGTTGGCATTATAAAACTAGACGATAGAGATGTGATTAGACACCAGTTGGTTAAAAAAATTATTTCGGCATATAAAGATATAGAAAACCTAAACGAATGAGTCAAACAATAATGCATACGGACTTTAATTTCCCGGGCCTTTTAAATATTTATAGAGGCAAGGTCAGGGAGGTCTATCGCCTTAAGGACGATTTGCTGGTGATGATAGCAACTGATCGCATTTCTGCTTTCGACGTGGTGCTGCCCAGAGGTATTCCCTTTAAAGGTCAAATACTGAATCAAATTGCAACCCATATGATGTCAGCGACAGCAGACATTGTTCCCAATTGGCTGCTTGCTTCGCCAGACCCCAATGTTGCCGTTGGTCAGGCTTGCGAACCCTTTAAAGTGGAAATGGTAATTCGGGGTTATTTATCAGGACATGCGGCCCGCGAATATAAGCTCGGAAAAAGAACTTTGTGTGGGGTGCCAATGCCAAACGGGATGATTGAAAATGATGCTTTTCCCGAGCCCATCATTACACCTGCAACGAAGGCTGAAAAAGGATTGCACGATGAGGATATTTCGAAAGAAAATATCCTAAATAGGGGAATCGTCAGCCTTGAGGATTATACAATCTTGGAAGATTATACTATTAAGCTATTTGAACGAGGATCTCAATTGGCTGCCGAGCAAGGTTTGATTTTAGTGGACACCAAATATGAATTTGGTAAAACAAAAGAGGGAAAAATCGTTTTAATTGATGAAATTCACACGCCCGATTCGTCCCGCTATTTTTATGCCGAAGGCTATGAAGATCGCCAAAAAGCAGCAGCGCCACAAAAGCAGTTATCAAAGGAGTTTGTCAGACAATGGCTCATAGAAAACGGATTTCAAGGTCTAGAGGGTCAACAGATGCCCTTTATGAGTGACGAATTCGTCGAATCTGTCAGTGAGCGTTATATTGAACTGTACGAGCTCATTACTGGAACCTCCTTTAAAAAGGCGGACACGGTATCAGTTCAAAAACGGATTGAATCCAACGTAAAGACCTGTTTGAATCAATTACAATAAAACTTATTTTGAGTTACCATATTCAATCTTATCAGCAATACGAAAAAGATTGCCTTCAGGCAAAGTCAGACCCAGGACAGTTTTGGGATGTTATTGCAAGAGATAATTTTGTCTGGAGAAAGCCTTGGCACACTACTTTCGAGTTCGATTTTTCTATTCCAGAAGTCAAGTGGTTTGAGGGAGGACAATTAAACATAACGGAGAATTGCTTAGACCGTCACCTGGCCGATCGTGCACTTCAAACGGCTATCATTTTTGAGCCCAATAATCCGCAAAGCGAGGCGGAACATATCAACTACCTAGAATTGCACCAAAGGGTTTGTCGGTTTGCCAATGTGCTGAAAGACAATGGGATAGTTAAAGGAGATCGCGTTTGCATTTATTTGCCCATGATTCCTGAATTGGCCATTGCTGTTTTGGCTTGTGCTCGGATTGGAGCAATTCATTCTGTTGTTTTTGCTGGATTTTCTTCTACAGCCCTTGCGACACGGATTGTTGATTGTAATGCTAAATTGGTGGTCACCTCTGACGGTGGATTTCGCGGTGATAAGATTTTAGACTTAAAGACCATTGTCGACAAGGCATTGGAAGATTGTGCCATGGTAGAGACTGTTCTGCTGGTTAGGAGAACAGGTAATCAAGTTGTCCTTAGGCCAGATAGAGACGCTTGGATTGAGCCGCAATTGGAACGCGCTTCTCATGACTGCCCAGCAGAAGTCATGGAGTCGGAGGATCCTTTGTTTATCCTGTATACTTCTGGATCGACAGGTCAGCCAAAAGGGATGATGCACACTACTGGGGGCTATATGGTCTATTCGGCTTATACTTTTAAAAATTATTTCCAATATACCGATGGTGATGTCTACTGGTGTACTGCCGATATTGGTTGGATTACAGGGCACAGTTATATAGTTTATGGCCCCCTTTTAAATGGGGCAACAACGGTAATGTTTGAAGGTGTTCCTAGTTATCCTGACTTTGGTCGATTTTGGGAAATTGTTGAAAAGCATAAAGTAACCCAATTTTACACCGCCCCGACTGCAATTAGAGCATTGGCAAAACAACCTCTTTCATTTGTAAATTCACATGACTTGAGCAGCCTGAAAGTTCTTGGCACTGTGGGAGAGCCAATTAACGAAGAGGCTTGGCAGTGGTATCACGAGCATATTGGTGGCGGTACGACACCAATCACTGATACTTGGTGGCAGACCGAAACAGGAGGCATAATGATTGCCAATTTACCGGGTATTATCGCGGCAAAACCTACTTTCGCTACTAAGCCAATGCCTGGGATTCAGGTCGTTTTAAAGTCTGAGGACAGCCAAAGCTTAGATGGACCTGCAGAAGGAAGTCTGTGCATTGATTTTCCGTGGCCATCAATGGCTAGGACTATTTGGGGAAATCACAGTCGTTTTAAGGAAACTTATTTTTCGGCCTTTCAGGGCTGTTACTTTACCGGAGATGGCGCTATTCGCGACGACCAAGGTAACTACCGCATTACTGGACGGGTTGACGATGTGATCATTGTTTCTGGTCACAATCTAGGCACAGCACCCATTGAAGACGCGATCAATGAGCATCCCGAAATTGCAGAATCGGCAGTAGTCGGAAGACATCATGATATCAAAGGTCAATCCCTATGTGGATTTGTAATCCCAAAACATCAAAACCTAGAGGTTTCGGGCTTACTGTCTGGTGTGAACGTTCTTATTTCTGACCAAATTGGACCTATTGCCAAATTAGATCAAATCCTGATCGTAAGTGGCTTGCCTAAAACGCGCTCGGGAAAAATCATGAGACGCATTTTAAGAAAAATTGCTGCAGGAGAAACAGATCATCTCGGAGATATATCGACCCTTCTCAATCCTGAAGTTGTAGAAGAAATTATCGGTCAATTAAATCAATCGAAATAACTAAAAGATTCGTTGTTTTCGATTTTCAATAAGGTGTGATAAATCATTAAAATTACGTTTTCAACGTCCTCTTTTCTAACCATTTCCACGGTGGTATGCATATAGCGCAGCGGCAATGATATCAGTGCGGATGGTACTCCACCATTGCTATAGGCAAAGGCGTCAGTGTCTGTTCCTGTGGCTCTTGAAAGAGCGTTTCTTTGAAAAGGAATATCATTGGCAATAGCAGCAGCAATGATCTTCTCTCTTAGTTTGTGCTGCACTGCTGGAGCATATGCAATAACAGGTCCTTTACCCATTTCACAATGACCTTCTTTTTTCTTCTCGATCATTGGGGTTGTGGTGTCATGCGTCACATCCGTAATGATAGCAAGGTTGGGTTTGATTGTATTGGTAATCATTTCGGCACCTCTGAGACCAATTTCTTCTTGAACAGAGTTGGTGATATAAAGGCCAAAGGGAAGCGTTTTTTTGTTTTCGTGCAGCAATCGTGCTACCTCGGCAATCATGAACCCACCCATCCTGTTGTCGAGTGCACGACAAACAAAATTGTCTTTGTTTAAAATATGAAATGTATCGGGATAGGTGATAACGCATCCAACGTGAACGCCTAGCTTCTCGACCTCTTCCTTCTTGGTACATCCTACATCAATAAAAATATTTTGCAGACTAGGCGCTTGCTCTTTACCATCGCGACGGGTATGAATGGCTGGCCAACCGAATACGCCTTTGACAATTCCTTTATCGGTGTGAATATTTACCAATTTACTTGGAGCTATTTGATGGTCACTGCCACCGTTCCGGATGACATAAATCAATCCGTCGTCAGTAATATAATTTACATACCACGAAATTTCGTCTGCGTGACCTTCAATGACGACCTTATACTTAGCCTTTGGATTAATCACGCCAACTGCGGAACCATAATTGTCAGTAATAAACTCATCTACATAGGGTTTGAGGTACTCCATCCACAGTTTCTGACCTGTCCATTCGTAGCCCGTAGGTGCAGAATTATTGAGATATTTTTCTAAAAAATTGATTGATGATTTTTTAAGAATAGACTTTTTCATGATTCATTTTTTACAGCCACTAAAATAGTAATAATAATAACGTATTAAACGTTCGAATTGTAGCGATTTGCTAAATTTGTAATATGATTTTCCTACCACTGTCCAGAAATTATTTTATTGTTCTATTCTTTTTTGTGCATGCATCTAATGCGCAAATTTTAGAAGCTGAAAATGACAGTATAAATAACAATTTTATCATCGTGGAAGGGGATTCTCTTTTTGGCCCAACTATTGATCTAGACCCTATTACCCTTTTTCCTAAAGTCAAGTATGAGTCCAGTGCAGCCCGTCGGCGATACCTCACTTTAAAAAGAAAAACGCATAAAGTCTATCCCTATGCCAAATTGGCGTCCGATAACTTAACCAAACTCAATGAGCGACTCGCTCAACTGAAAAGAAAGAGCCAAAAGAAAAAGTACGCTAAGACCATAGAAAAATATCTGGAAGGTGAGTTTAAGGAAGAACTCCAAAAATTCACAATTACTGAAGGACAAATTTTAATTACTTTAATTCATAGACAAACAGGGATAACCGCCTACGACCTCATTAAAAGTTTAAGAAGTGGCTGGAAAGCCTTTTGGTATAATAATACGGCCAAACTGTTTGATATGTCCTTAAAAGAGGTCTATAACCCTTCGGCTAATTTTGAGCATTATTGCATTGAAGATATTTTGCAGCGCGCCTTTGCAGACGGTGATTTGGAGGCTCAAGACCCCGCTTTTGAAATTGATTATTTTCAATTGCGATCGCTGTGGTTGAAAAAAGGTCTGAATCCAGGCTCGGCCAGCGAGTAAGTTCAAGGGTGTCAGGTCTTTCTTAGAATTTTAAGCTTACCTTTGCCGTAAGATGAATAGACAAAATTTTACCATGATCGCCAAAACCCTTTTTGGGTTCGAAGAACTTTTGGCGAAAGAGTTAAAACAATTGGGAGCACAGTCAGTCAAGGTTGGTGTGAGAAATGTGAGTTTTGTAGGTGACCTTGGTTTTATGTACAAGGCTAATTTGGGCCTTCGAATGGCCATTAAAATTTTGAAGCCTATCGATAGTTTTATTGTTGCGAATGAAACGGACCTTTACAATAAGATTAAGCGATTGCCTTGGGAAAACTATTTATCAGAAACGGGTTCTTTAGCAGTGGACTCTACGGTTCATTCAACTGTTTTCAAGCACTCCCAATACATTGCACTGAAAACCAAAGATGCTATAGTTGATCGTTTTCGTGAAAAAACTAAAAGTCGTCCAAATGTGGATTTGAAATATCCCGATTTGAGGATAAACATACACATTGACAGGGAGCGTTGTAGCGTGTCTTTGGACAGTTCTGGTATGTCATTGCACAAAAGAGGTTATCGCTCTGCGACGAATATTGCTCCCATAAATGAGGTATTAGCAGCCGGATTGGTATTGCTATCGGGTTGGGATGGTCAATGTGATTTCTTTGATCCCATGTGCGGTAGTGGCACAATTTTAATTGAAGCAGCCATGATAGCTGCCAATATTCCCCCAAATATAAATCGTAAGGAATTCGCTTTTGAACGTTGGAACGATTGGGATCCGGAACTTTATGAGGCTATTCAACAGTCTTTATTGAAAAAGGTAAGGGAGGTTCCTGTGAAAATATACGGTTTCGACAAAGCACCATCAGCTGTCCGTAAGGCATTAGATAATATCAAAGAAGCGAATTTGGAAGAATTTATCTCAGTGACACAGGATAATTTTTTTAAGTCTGAGAAATCCACGGAAGGCCATTTGCACCTTTTGTTCAATCCGCCGTATGGAGAACGCTTGGACATCGACGCAGAGGTGTTTTACAAACAAATCGGTGATACCCTCAAAACGTTTTATCCCGATTCTGAAGCCTGGTTCATCACTTCCAATCTTGAAGCTATTAAGTCTGTAGGCTTGCGACCTTCGCGAAAAATTAAAGTGTTCAATGCTAAACTCGAAGCCCGACTTTTGAAGTATGAGATTTATGCTGGCAGTAAGAAAAATAAGCATCAAGAATCCGATGCATAATTACTTTTTGTAAAATGGAATGCGGTAGGAGATACCATAACTTACACCGGATCCAATTTGTCCATCCTGATAAGTTCGGTTAAATCCAGGGATGTAGAGATTGTCAATTTGTCCCGACGATTGGTTTGACACCAGTCTTTTTAGTTGTAAATTCAAAAATCCAAACATGTTTGGCAGCAGTTCTACTTTAATTCCGAATTGCAATTCCAGCCACATGGCACTTAAGCCCGCATAAGTACTGTTGGTTTGATTTACTGAATAAGGCCATGTTTGATTGGTAGTGTAAACGATATAGCTATTAATAGTTTGAGAAAAACGTGAAATACCGTACCGCAGTCCAGCATAAATCATGTTGTCCATGCCATCCCAATTTCTATAGAGATTGAAATCCCCACCCACTTTGAGGTAGTTTCCTTTGCTACTAAAATTAATGTTGGGTTCATCGGTTGTTTTATCGGCACTGCCAATTTCGCCGGCCACATAAAACCGCTCTGTCAATCTGTAATCTCCCGATAACTCGAAGCCTTTGAAGTCATTATTAAATACTGTTCTGCCGAGGCTAGTCAGATCGGCCCCAAGTCTAAGGCCAAATTTAACAGGCGTTTTAAGGCTATCCGATACAATGCTGTCCGTAGCTATTTGCGCAGACCCATTACAAACAAACATACAAGCCAAAAAAAGGTTAGTGATATATTTTGACATGGGCATGTATGGTGTTGTTAATTTCGGTTTGGATTACCTCGGTGCTCAAAATCCAATTATCAGAATCTGTTTGTGTTTCCGCACTCAATTCGGAGTAAAATGTTTTAAATCCGCAGGCTCGCGAAACAAATAGGTCCTCTGTTTGAAATTCAGTAAGAAGGTCATCGCCATTGCCTATGGTTTCTTCATCGAGATAGCCGAGATACAATCTGAAACTAGCCGCATTAAGATTGGTGGGAAGCGGCAGAGCTAAAGAATCAGTTGTTAGTGTTGTTTGTCCAATGATATCGAAAGTGTTCCCTGAATTGTCAATCCCAAAAACATTAAGATCCTCTGCTGCTTTTAATTCTGAGGGATTGTAAAAATCGTAAAATCTTATAATCAGACTGGGGGTTGTTGGTGTCGATTCTGCACAGATATCGTCTTTCTCACATTGCATAAGAACCAAAGACAAACTAACAATACCGATTCTGGTTAAGAGTTTCATGGAATTAAACACTTTTCTCCAAAAGTACGACATTTTCGCAATGATGGGTTTGGGGAAACATGTCAACAGCTTGAGATTTGGAAATCTGATAAAAGTCTTTCATCAAGGCCAGATCTCTTGCTTGCGTGGCACTGTTGCAACTGACATAAACGATTTTTTGAGGTAGTACTTTGAGCAATTGAGCAATTACATCGGGGTGCATCCCGTCCCTTGGGGGATCAGTAACAACAACATCTGGCTTACCGTGATCTACAATAAAACGGTCATTAAACAAGGACTTCATATCGCCCGTGTAAAATGCGGTGTTTTGTATGCTATTGGCCTTGGCATTGGCCTTAGCTGCAACAATAGCCTCGGGTACAGATTCTATTCCAACAACTTTCTTTGCTTTCTTGGCGACGAACTGAGCAATGGTTCCCGTACCAGTGTACAAATCATAAACTAATTCATCTCCTTTAAGACCGGCAAAATCGCGAACAACCTTGTACAGTTCATAGGCTTGAGCAGAATTGGTTTGGTAAAAGGACTTGGCATCAATTTTAAATCTTAGGCCTTCCATTGCCTCAAAGATGTGATCTCGACCAGAATGACACAGAATGTTTTGATCATAAATAGTATCATTGGCTTTCCCATTAAACACATAGAGTAAGGCGGTAATTTCTGGAAATGAATTTCTTAGAAAATCTAAAAGCAACTGACTCTTATGGTGATCTTCCTCAAAAAATTGGATTAATACCATTAATTCCCCGATACTAGAGTTTCGAATCATCAAGGTACGCAGTAATCCTTCTTGTGAACGTGGATTAAAAAATGTCAATTGTTGTGATTCAGCAAAGGCCTTAATGGCATTTCTAATAGCGTTGCTAGGGTCTTCTTGTAGATGGCATTCGTCAATGTCCAATACTTTATCCCAAGCGCCAGGTATGTGAAATCCCAGGCCGTTTCGTGATGTTATGTCTTGCCCTTCGGCAATTTCTTCGGGTGTCAGCCATCGGCTACTGCTGAAAGAAAATTCCATTTTATTACGATACATGTATGGTTTCTCACAGCTGAGAATGGGCAAGAAAAGACCAACATCAAGACCTCCAATGCGTTCGAGATGATTTTTCACCTCTTTGTTTTTGAAATACAACTGATCTGTGTAGTTCATACTTTGCCATTTGCATCCGCCACAAGTTCCAAAGTGTCTGCATTTGGGATCAGTTCTTTTATCCGAATAAGTGTGAATATGAACTGCTTTGCCTTGATAAAATTGTTTTCGCTTTTTAAGAACCTGAACATCTACTATGTCGCCAGGTACAGCGCCACTGATAAATACCATGCGTCCATCTTCTGCCTTACCCGCTGATTGTCCTTTTGACCCTGTGTCAAACACTTCGATTTTTTCTAATAGGGGTAGTTTTTTTCCTCTTGCCATGGCGCAAAAATAGAATAATTGTCTTATCAATTGGCGTATTGAACCTTCTTTTGTAATTTAGAGCCAAATCTCAATTGCCACAATACATCAGCATTATGATCGACGCGTCTACAGTATCAAAATCAGACCAATTTATCAATTTGGAGGACCAGTTTGGTGCACATAATTATCATCCTCTTCCTGTGGTACTTGAGCGCGGTGAGGGGGTGTTTGTTTTTGATGTCAATGGTAAAAGATATTACGACTTCTTATCCGCTTATTCTGCCGTCAATCAAGGACATTGTCATCCGCATATAGTCGGTGCTTTAGTCGAACAAGCCAAAAAACTGACACTTACCTCTCGTGCCTTTCATAACAATAGGCTAGGGGAATATGAACAATTTGCCACCGCCTTCTTTGGTTACGATAAATTACTACCCATGAATACTGGTGCTGAAGCAGTAGAAACAGCCATTAAAATTGCTCGAAAATGGGCCTATGAGGTCAAAGGTATTGCCGAAAATAACGCTCAAATTGTAGTTTGCGAGAATAATTTTCATGGCAGAACGACCACCATTATATCCTTTTCAAACGATCCCGTGGCAAGAAAAAATTTCGGGCCTTACACGGGTGGCTTTATCAAAATTCCCTACGATAACTCTGAAGCTCTGGAAGAGACTTTAAAGAACAATCCTCATGTTGCAGCCTTTTTAGTGGAGCCTATCCAAGGCGAGGCGGGCGTTTATGTACCAAGTAGTGACTATTTAAAGAAGTGTAAAGCAATTTGTGACAAGTATAATGTCTTGCTGCTAGCCGACGAAGTTCAAACGGGTATAGCACGCACGGGTAGGCTTCTCGCTAGTTGTGGCAATTGTTCTTGTGCCGATAAAAATTGCAGTCAAACACCCGAAGTTAAAGCCGATATATTGATTTTAGGAAAAGCCCTTAGCGGTGGTGTTTATCCCGTATCGGCCGTTTTAGCAAATGACGACATCATGTCCGTAATAGGGCCAGGGAATCACGGCAGTACCTTTGGCGGTAATCCCATAGCTGCCGCAGTCGCCATTGCTGCCTTGGAAGTAGTAAAAGAGGAGAAGTTAGCTGAGAAAGCGCACAAATTGGGAGAGTTGTTTCGCGCTAAAATGAATGAGTATATTTCCAATAGTCTCATAGTAAAACAGGTGAGAGGCAAAGGATTGCTCAATGCGATTGTGATTAATGACCACGAAGAAAGTGATACGGCCTGGAATATATGCCTGTCGTTGAGAGATCATGGGCTATTGGCTAAACCAACTCATGGCAATATAATTCGCTTTGCACCACCCTTGGTGATGACAGAAACTCAATTGCTGGAATGTGTGGGTATCATCACAGAAACATTGTCGGAGTTCGAACCACTATAAATTACAAACTTTGTTGCATCATCCAGTCGTCACCCATTTTTGCCATGGCTTCATAGCCAATGGTGACCAAGAGAAATATGATGTAAACAATATACAGTGCACTTAAGACAATTCCAATGATCGCCAAAACCCTGCCAGTGCGAACATTGTTATACTGGGTATATAACTCAGGATTGCGCCGGTATAGAGCTATTGATTTATTTGCCAAAACTAAAGCGATAATGCCAAAAACGAGTCCAAAAACACCATAACAACAGCAGCACAAAATGGAAAGAATACCAAAAATCAGAATGAGGGTAGCGTGAGGTAGTGGTTGTTGATGATTCATGGTTTAATTGAATTGACTCATTTTTATCGTATAACTGATTGCAATTGTGAGCACATTGACTGCCCCGAGGCCGTAAATGACCTTTGAATGGACTGAGTAAAATTGAGATAATATCAAAACACACCCAAACAATATGAGGGTATAAATTGCTGGATACATAAAAAAAGCTGATGCGAAATCTCCTTGAAGAATCATAAGTAATGCCCGCTGAGCACCGCACCCTGGGCAGTCAATGCCAAAGATCGCTTTGTTCAGGCAGGGCAACATAAATCCAAGTGTGATCATTTTTTTAGGTGCTATACCTCAAAAGTAATAATTTTACCTTACTTTTCTACTGCCTAAACCCTACTTATGAAAACCTACTTCAAACAGGCCAAAATTGTATTTGCCGTCACTGGCGGATTACTCCTTTGGTTTTCTGATCAAACTGTTAACTGGCAAATACATATGTCCGTGGCAGGCATAGTATTTTTGATGATTGGATTGTATTTGATGCAATCCAATAATTCTTGCGATAAAAGAGATGATTACGAATAAAGTGTTCAAAAAAGGTGATAAAGTTGCTCTTAAGGATGATGATATCTCGGGTGTTGTAGTGGCTGTAATGGACAAAGAAGTAATAGTTCGCACGGCAGATGGGTTTGACATGTCGTTCGCCAATGATTTGTTGGTCAAAGAAGACACTAACTCTTTTTTAGCCGAAATGTCTCATGTATCCATTATCGACGCGAAAGAATGGGCAGCCAAGTATAAATCTAAACCGAAATTATCGAAGTCTAGGAAACAATTGACACCGCCAATGGAAGTAGATTTGCATATCCAGCAACTGACGCATTCAATTAAAGGAATGACAAACCATGATATGCTGACACTTCAGATAAATACAGCCAAAAATCGACTTGAATTTGCCATCCAAAAAAAGATTGCTCATATTATTTTTATTCATGGAGTAGGAGAAGGAGTGCTGCGAGAAGAACTGATATTCTTGTTAGGACATTACAGTGGTATTGAATTTTTTGACGCTCCCTATGCCAAGTATGGTATGGGCGCTACTCAAGTTTCCATCAGTCCCAATGCCAAAAGGCACTGATATCTAGATTACAAATAAAATCCGTTGGCTTTTAACTTCTAATCATTTAAATTTGGTCTGGATTTTAAAGAAGATATAAGTGGAATCACATTACTTTGATAATGCGGCAACAACTTGCTTAAGACCAGAAGTGGTTTCGGTAATGTCTGAGGTTCTTAACAATTGCTACGGAAACCCTTCCTCAAGTCATAGTTTTGGCCGACAGGCAAAATCACAAATAGAGAACGCTAGAAAACAGATTGCAGAGTCTATTGGAGCAACTGCTTCGGAAATTGTTTTCACCTCGGGAGGAACAGAAGCGGATAATCAAATCCTACGTGCCGCTGTCCGAGATATGGGTGTTACACGAATAATCTCGTCAAAAATCGAACACCACGCAGTCACGCATACGCTTGATCAATTGATTGTTGAATACGGTCTAAAGGTCGTGTTTGTCGATCTGCATGAGAATGGTGAGGTTGACATGAATCACTTGCAGCAGCTTCTTGAGTTTCAGGATGGCATGACCTTGGTGAGTTTGATGCATATTAATAATGAAATAGGCGTGAAGATAGACCTTGATGAGGTAGCTCAGTTATGTAAAGCCAATGGGGCCTTGTTTCACAGCGACACTGTTCAAACAATAGGTCATTATCATATCAATATGGCTCAAACCCCAGCGGATTTTATCGTAGCTAGTGCTCATAAGTTTCACGGCCCAAAGGGAGTGGGGTTTGCTTACATAAGAAAAAATACTAATCTGAAGCCTCTGATTTTTGGTGGCTCGCAAGAACGTGGACATCGTGCTGGAACAGAAAGTGTTCATAATATTATAGGGATGGCGAAGGCCTTAGAAATATCTTTAGATAAACTAGAACAAGAAAAAAAATTTATTACCTCCTTGAAAGTGCATTTTGTAAATAGAATAACATCTGAATTACCTGATGTTAGATTTAATGGAGATTCTGACCGAGCCGATCATAATACTTATACCCTAGTTAACGTTTGTCTTCCGATACCTGCCGAAAAAGCACCCTTGCTTTTATTTCAGTTAGACTTGAAGGGTATTGCTTGTTCAAAAGGCAGCGCCTGTCAAAGTGGTAGTGATGCTGGTTCGCATGTGCTGTCAGCTATTTTAACCAAGGAAGAATTGGCAAAACCGTCGATTAGATTTTCATTTTCAGCTATGAATACTCTGGCAGAGATTGACTTCCTTGTGGATGTTCTCAAGGAATTGTCTTCTCCGACAGCCTAAAATGAGGCGCCAACCCTAAAATTGATAATTCGGGAAGTCAAGTAGTTTGGAATGGCGTATTGTAATTTGGAATAAGAATCACGGACCCAAGTATTTGTGATAGAATTTTGTACGTTGAAGATGTTAAATAACTCCAAACCTATGTTTAGTGTTTTCAGGAGGCTTGTTCTTGTTGGTTTGCTATTTTGAATCATGCTATAAGTCAAACCTAAATCCGCCCTTTTATAATCTGGCAACCTGTTTTGATATTGATAAGCATCGGCATAACTGGGTGATCCGCCAGGAACCCCTGTTTGATAGACCAAATTCAGATACATTTTTAAGTTGGGCATATTAGGAACGTAGTCTTGAAATAAAACACCAAACTTTAACCGCTGGTCAGTGGGACGGGCGATGTAACCTCTATTACTAATATTTTCCTCTGTCTTCAAATATCCGAAACTAAACCAGGACTCTGTGCCGGGAACGAATTCACCATTTAATCTCAAATCTAATCCATAGGCATAGCCCTGAGAACTGTTGTTCGCCGCATATCGAATACGAACATTTTCTACGGTGTATGGATTGAGGTTGTCAAGTTTTTTATAATACAGTTCAGAGTTGAATTTGAAAGGTCTATTCCACATTTCAAAGCTGTAGGTATTGCCCAGCACTGCGTGCAACGATCTTTGGGCGTCAACATTCGCTACCACTTGTCCTTCAATATTTCTCAATTCGCGATAAAAAGGTGGTTGATAATAAATTCCCGCACCAAATCGCCAAAGCATACTGCTATGGTTTTTTGGTTTTAGAGCGAATTGACCCCGTAAGCTCCACACATGTTGTTTGTTCGAAAGCCCGTCCTTTACATTGACTTGCCATGAATGTACTCGCGTGCCAATATTGGCGAAAATTTCGTTGCCATTGACCTCGCCTTTATAACTATACTGCGCATAGGCTTGAATCCGATCAATTGTTACAAATTGCGTCACTCTGACATTCTTGAAAGGGACCAAGGGACCTACAGATGGTTCGTAAGGTTGGTTTTGAAAAACTCCGAGATCAGGTGGGTGAATTGAAAATCCTGCCGAATCTATTACCTCCCATTCCACTAAACGGTCTCGGATATCTTCACGATTATATTTTGCCGACCATGACCATACATGTTGGTTGCGTTTATATTCTCCCTTGACTTCGGCAGATGCAATGAGGGCGTCTAGATCGTTTCGGCCATGATTCAATTGACTTCCAATGGCTTGGACAAAACTAACGTCGCCAAAGTCCTCATCCCCAATATTACTATTAACCTCTCCGAGACTGTACTGCGCGAGAATGTCAAAATACTCTTGCTCTACCGTATGAAAAATAGAGCCGATGGCATTGAAATGAAGTTTAGAATTGGGTTTGAAGTTCACCGTGAAAGCACTGTTGAGTGTTTGGTAGCGGTCTTTTTCTCTACCTTCATAAAGCACTCTTAGGGCAATGGGTTGGTCGATGGTTCCAAAATTCGTTTCTCTGGACTTGGGTTCATAATGGTATGCGTTTAAGCTGGCGTTGCCCAAAAAGCCATAACTCCATTTTCTATTGGCGCGATATGTCAATAATAATTGTAAATCTCCAAAAGCTGGTTTGAAGTTGGTCTCTATGTCTTGAGAATTAACAAGAAGACTGTTATTTCGGTACCTAATTCCTGTAAGGACACTCCACTTATCATTAGCGGAAACTCCTTCGAGGGTTGCAGAGAACCCGAGAAGACTGAGATCTACCGAGGCTGCGTTGGATGAAGGTTTTCTGTACTCAATATCCAAAACACTTGACATTTTGTCGCCATACTTAGCCTGAAAGCCCCCCGCCGAAAATTTCAGATTGTTGACCAAATTACTATTCACAAAACTCAATCCTTCTTGTTGTCCTGATCTGATTAGAAAAGGGCGGTAGATTTCTATCCCATTGACGTAAACTAAATTTTCGTCAAAATTACCACCTCTAACATTGTATTGGGTGCTCAATTCGTTTGAAATAGAAACTCCAGGTAAGGTTTTTAGAATATTCTCTACTCCTGGCTGGGCTCCTTTTATTGTTCTTAGGATCGCTGGCGCAATGGTTATTATACCCTCAGCTCGATCTCTATTTGTTCGGTTAATCACAACTGGCGCAATCTGCTCAAGATTGTCTTGAAGCACTGGATTGAATTCGAAGGACTCATTCGCAGTTAAATTAAAAGTAGCTATCAATCCTTCAAAACTCAAATGTGTAAAGGTTACGCTAACATTCTGATTTGAGGGAATTTCAAGGAGATAGAAGCCGTTGCTATTGGATGTGGTTCCATCATTTGTAGTGCTGATATTTACATCAGTAATTGGTCTATTGTTTGTGTCTAAGATGACGCCAGTTAACACAGCGTTTTGAGCCATAAGACCCAAACTGAATAGGATACAGCATAGGGTAACAGAAAAAACTCGGATGTTTGGAAATCCTTTATTGACGGTAGAAGACACTTTCAAATGTAGTACTATTTCCAATATTATCAGTTACAATCACTTTTAATTTATTCTCTTCCTGATCAATGACTCCATCGTTAAAGTCATAGGTCAAGGTACCCGTTTTGGACTCATATTCCATTAAAATCCATTTACCGTTTATGGTGGCTCGGTAAGCACTAATGCCAGAGAAATCGTCACTAATCTTCAGTTTGAGGTATCTGTATTTTGACATCCATTGACCTGAAGTGAAATTGCTAGGACGAACAACCGGTGGGGTGCGGTCTTCGGCCAAAGTGTATCTGGAAAATGATTTGGTGTACGCACTCAATTGATCTCCTTTTCGGCTTGTGGACATTGGGTACATGGTTCTGTTTCTTCCCCAAACGCTCGCTATCAATAGATATTTTCTGTCTTCTAAAGCATAACTGCTAATATCGAAACTTATGAGAAATGATTTTTGAGCTGCTGATACAGGACCTCTGATTTGGAGTGTATCATTATTGTTTATAATAGAAATCGGGACATCTTCGTAAAAACAATTTTTAGGAAAATACAAACTGATGTGTCCTTCTCGAATATTGAAATCTTCTTCATAGGGTATGATGATATCATTGGAAGAGTCGGAAACTATTTCCTCTGATTGAGGCTCGGAAAAGGTAAGAGGAACAATAATGGTGGTTTTATTTCCAGTATAATCTGTTACTAAAACTTCGTAGACCACACTTTGATTGGGTTCCACCTGTACCACACCATTTTGAACAACATTTTTATATAAACTCAGCGGATTATTACTTTTCTTAAATAAGAGTTGAAGTCTTCTTTTGTTTTTTTCATAATATTCAAAATCGATTAATCGGTTAATGTGCTTGCTTTCATCGAATGAAAATTTGTTAAAATCCAGCAGAAAATTTTGTTGCCCATTGATTTTGGTTTCAATACTAGTCAACCCATTTTTGTTGGCGGCTTTATCTAAACGATCAAAGGCCTCAATAGCAAATCCAATATCTCCTGCTGCTGAAATTGATTCTGAGGTGTAATTTCCCTGATCATTACGTGTCAGTCTCAGTTTAGTGCGCTGCCTCTGGTGATTCACGTGGGCATCACTGGAAAGCGCATAGGCATAGAGGCCTTCAATAACTGGTGATTGGTTGTCATCAACCACTAAACCGAATAGCATGGGATTCATCGGTCGTTGGTTGTTGTCTCTGATTTCAAAATGGAGGTGGGGAGCACTCGATCCTCCTGTATTGCCGCTGTAGGCAACTACTTGGCCGGCGGCAATTTTAAGTTGATTTTTGGCAGGAAAACGCTCAATAACATAAGACTCACTACTGTATTGTTCGGACTTGATAAATGCTTCTATT
>Ga0209136_1000672_pt1 | contig 24234 bp, 23 predicted proteins | sample SaaInl0LU_22_DNA_FD_184640 | JGI IMG/M metagenome (GOLD analysis project Ga0209136, IMG submission 184640) | Marine microbial communities from expanding oxygen minimum zones in the Saanich Inlet - ESP_90LU_22_DNA (SPAdes) (version 2) | ecosystem: Environmental > Aquatic > Marine > Intertidal... | reverse complement strand
GGTTATGAAGTAGCCCCTGAAGATTTTGCATTAACCGAATTTATTTGTGTGTCTAAACAACCACATCAAAAAATAATTCGTGAAGGTTTAGATTTAATGAGAGAAGAATTAGGATAAGATTATGGGCTTAAAACAAAATTTACATAATTTAAAAGAGAAATATAAAGGAACAAAAATGGCACCTGCATTTAATGCAATCCATACCTTTTTATATTTACCAAATGAAGTGACTCATGGAGGAACTCATATAAAAGCTGCAGACGATTTAAAGCGTACCATGAATACTGTAATTATGGCTTTAATTCCGATTTTAATTTTCGGAATGTTTAATGCTGGTTACCAGCATTATGCAGCTATAGACAATTCACTACGTTTAGATCCATTAGCAAATTTCTTTACTTGGGATAACTTATGGATTGGTATCATAAAAGTATTACCATTAGTTGTAGTATCTTATGCAGTAGGTCTTTTAGTAGAATTTATTTTTGCTGTTATTAAAGGTCATGAAGTAGAAGAAGGTTACCTAGTAACTGGTATGCTAGTACCATTAATTGTACCTGTAGATACACCACTTTGGATGTTATCTGTAGCAGTAGTTTTTGGTGTTGTTATTGGTAAAGAAGTTTTTGGAGGGACAGGTATGAATATCTTAAATCCTGCATTAACAATAAGAGCATTCTTATTCTTTGCATATCCAACTTGGATGTCTGGAGATAAAGTTTGGGTTTACGATGCTGTAAATAGAGCAGGAACTGCTGATGCAATTTCTGGTGAAACTATTTTAGGTAGCTATGCACAAAACCAAGAAGTTGTTTATTCTACTTGGGATAAGTTTATGGGATTCATTCCTGGTTCAGTGGGTGAAACATCAACTTTATTAATTTTATTAGGTGCAGCATTTTTAATTTTTACTAAGATTGGAAGCTGGAGAATTATTGTTTCTACTTTTATTGGTGCAGCAGCAATGGGATTAATTTTTAATGGAGTTGTAAATGCAGAAATTATTACAGAATCAAGCAAATTTTATGGATTAATGAGGGCTCCTTTTTGGGAACACTTAATCATAGGTGGTTTGGCTTTTGGAGCAGTATATATGGCAACAGACCCTGTAACTGCATCACAAACAAATAGAGGAAAATGGATTTACGGTTTCTTAATTGGTTTTATATCTATTATGATTCGTGTATTTAACCCTGCATATCCAGAAGGAGTATTCTTAGCCATTTTATTAATGAATGTTTTTGCTCCAACCATAGACCACTATGTAGTTCAAGGAAACGTAAAAAGAAGATTAAAACGTGCTAAAGTTAAAACTGCCTAATTATGAGTAAGAGAACAGATAGTAATGTATATACACTAATTTTTGCCATTGTTATGGTAATAGTAGTGGGGTCAATGTTGGCATTTTTTGCATCGTCATTAAAACCAAATATTGATGAAAATAAAAGAATAGAAAAGCAACAAAATATTCTTTACGCAATGGGTGTAAATGAAAATGATGAATCAAGTGCAAACTTTGTTTCAACTGCTGTTGCTGGTCAAGAGTTTAATAAGTACATCAAAAAACAATTAGTAATAGAAGGAGACAATATTACTGAAGATGAAAAAGCTTATTTAATAGACGTTAAAAAAGAACAAGCTAAAGCAAAAAAAGGAGGTACTAGAAGATTGCCTTTATTTGTTGGTGAAAAAGATGGAAACACTTTTTATGTAGCACCTATTTACGGTAAAGGTTTATGGGATGCTATTTGGGGTTACGTTTCTATGGATGAAAACATGGTTGTTCAAGGTGCTTATTTTGATCATAAAGGAGAAACTCCTGGATTAGGTGCAAACATAAAACAACGTTATTTTATGGATGATTTTTACGGAGAGCATCTATTAACAGAAGCAGGTGTTTTTAAAGGAATTACTGTAGCAAAAGGAAATAACGATCCTAAAAACGAAGACAAAACAGATTATGAGGTAGATGCAATTGCTGGAGCAACCATTACAGGTGATGGAGTTTCTGCAATGATTAAAAACGATTTAGCATTATACGTGCCTTATTTTAAAACATTAAAAAAATAATTTATGGGACTTTTATCAAAAAAAGACGTAGCATTAATTAAAGATCCATTATTTGATAACAACCCTATTACTATTCAGGTATTAGGTATTTGTTCTGCTTTAGCTATTACAGCAGAGTTAAAGGCATCTATAGTAATGTCTATCTCTGTAATGTTTGTATTAGGTTTAGGAAACGTAGTGATCTCTTTAATGAGAAATATTATTCCTTCTAAAATTAGAATTATAGTACAATTAATAGTTGTTGCAACATTAGTAATTATAGTTGATTTAGTGCTAAAAGCCTTTGCTTATGAATTAAGTAAAACACTATCTGTTTTTGTTGGATTAATTATAACAAACTGTATAATTATGGGACGTTTTGAAGCCTTTGCTTTAGGAAACGGACCTTGGAGATCTTTCTTAGATGGTATTGGAAACGCTGTAGGTTATGGATTAATCTTAATTGCTGTTGGTTTCTTTAGAGAATTATTAGGTTCTGGTACTTTATTAGGTATTAAAGTGTTAGGAGATCCAATAGAAAAAACAGGATTGTATGCATTTGGTTACGAAAATAACGGTTTTATGTTATTATCGCCAATGGCATTAATTGTGGTAGGTATCATAATTTGGGTACAGAGAACTAAGAATAAAGCATTAATAGAAGAAAATTAGACGCTTAGCGTCATTCTGAACTTGCTTCAGAATCTTAAAATAAAATTATGGAACATATAGAATTATTTTTCAAATCGATATTTATAGATAACATGGTTTTCGCAACCTTTTTAGGGATGTGTTCTTACCTAGCTGTATCTAAAAAAGTATCTACAGCTGTTGGTTTAGGTGCTGCTGTTATCTTTGTATTAGCAGTAACAGTTCCTTTAAACTGGTTATTAGATCAATATATTTTACAAGAAGGGGCTTTATCTTGGTTAGGTGAAGAATATGCGAGTTACGATTTAAGTTTCTTATCATTTATCATGTTTATTGCAACAATTGCAACAATGGTACAATTGGTAGAAATTATCGTAGAAAAATTTTCACCATCATTATATAACTCATTAGGTATTTTCTTACCATTAATTGCTGTAAACTGTGCCATTTTAGGTGGTAGTTTATTTATGCAATCTCGTGAAATACCAAGTATTGGTTTAGCATTAACTTATGGTGTTGGTTCTGGTATTGGTTGGTTTTTAGCGATTTTAGCTATTGCAGCTATTCGTGAAAAAATTAGATATTCTGCTGTGCCACCTGCATTAAGAGGTTTAGGTATTACTTTTATTATTACAGGTTTAATGGCTATTGGCTTTATGAGTTTTGGAGGAATGTTAACAGGTGGTGATGAAAAGAAAGAAGAAAAACCTAAGGTTGAAGCCAAAGTAGAGAAAGAAAAAATTAAAAAAGAGGCTAAAGAAATTGTAGCTGAAAACACAAATATAAATTAAAGAAGAATGATATTAGCAGCAGGTACAACAGGTACTATTATAGCAACAGTAGCAGCTTTTTTATTATTAACTCTGTTATTAGTAGCTTTATTATTATTTGTTAAGCAAAAATTATCTCCTTCAGGTCCAGTAACTATTACCATTAATGGAGAAAAGAAAATAGAAGTTGGTTCTGGTAGTACATTATTAACTACGTTAGGTAACGAAAAAATATTCTTACCATCTGCATGTGGTGGAGGTGGTTCTTGTATTCAGTGTGAGTGTCACGTTTTAGAAGGTGGAGGAGAAGCTTTACCTACAGAAGTACCACACTTTACAAGAAAAGAATTAAAAGCTGGAGCACGTTTAGCATGTCAAGTTAAAGTAAAACAAGACATGAACATTACGATTCCTGAAGAAGTTTTCGGAATTAAAAAATGGGAAGCAACAGTGGTTAGAAACTACAATGTAGCATCATTTATTAAGGAGTTTGTTGTAGAGATTCCTGAAGATATGGGTTATAAAGCTGGGGGTTATATACAAATAGAAATTCCACCTTGTGAAGTAAAATATGCAGATATGGATATTACTGCACATCCAGAAGAGCATGAAACTCCAGATAAGTTTCAAGCTGAGTGGGATAAATTCGGTTTATGGCCTTTAGTAATGAAAAACACAGAAACTGTAGAAAGAGCTTATTCTATGGCTTCTTATCCAGCAGAAGGTAGAGAAATTATGCTAAACGTACGTATAGCTACTCCACCTTGGGATAGATCTAAAAATGGTTGGATGGATGTAAACCCAGGTGTTGCATCATCTTACATATTTAATCAAAAGAAAGGAGATAAAGTAACTATCTCTGGACCTTATGGAGAATTCTTTATCAATGAGTCTGATGCAGAAATGTTATATGTTGGTGGTGGTGCAGGTATGGCTCCAATGCGTTCTCACTTATACCACTTATTCAAAACATTAAAGACTGGTAGAAAAGTAACGTATTGGTATGGAGGTCGTTCTAAAAGAGAATTATTCTATATTGACCACTTTAAATCTTTAGAAAAAGATTTTCCAAACTTTAAATTTTACATGGCACTTTCAGAGCCTTTAGAAGAAGATAACTGGAAAGTTAAAAAAGATATTAATGATGAAGGTGATGGTTTTGTTGGATTTATTCACAACTGTGTAATCGATAATTACTTAAATCATCATGAAGCACCAGAAGATATCGAATTATACTTCTGTGGTCCTCCATTAATGAACAAAGCAGTTCAAAAGATGGGAGAAGACTTTGGAATCCCTGATGAGAATATCAGATTTGATGATTTTGGAGGATAATATCTAAAATCACATATAAAAATAAAAAACCGAGCAATTTGCTCGGTTTTTTATTTATGATTAATAAAGTTTATACTTCTGCTAAAAAAGTTTCAACATGATAAATAGGTTCACCATTTTCTTGTTCAAATAGCTTAGAATAATCCATTACATTTGGTATGTTGTCTAAAGCACATAATAAATCTACAACTGCTGCTAAACCATTAAAAAGCACTTCGTTTGCAGTAGGATTTTCTGGTTTTTTATTGTAATGACAAAGAGGTGTTTTAAACCCACAAGCATCTAAAAAAACTTTCTCTATTTGTAAGATTTCTTGAGGAGTGTACCCATTAAATTTTCTTCCTAAATTTTGATGTACTCTACCCACATAACTTAATTCTAAAGACCCATGTTGATTGGAAAGATGTTTCCAACTATCATGATTATCTAAAATATTACCTACTGCACATGCAGTGCAATCTTCTGGATTTAATTTGTTGTTATGATAAGCATTATATAGCTTTATAAGGGCTGCTTCTAAACGTTTTGTAGTTTTCATTCATCATCTTTTATTACTCTAAAAATAACAAATAATAAAGATATTATAAAATCATCTATGTTAAAATTGATGAGTTTGATATACTATAATCATCTTTTTTATGATGATTATAAGTCGTATTTTTGATGATATAATATATATAATGAAAGGCATTCAGAAAATTCTAAAGAGAAACAATTACGTTACAATTAAATTAAAAAAAATTGCAACCAATCATTTAGAATTAAAAGCAACTATTAATGGTATAAAAGGTAGGTTTATTTTAGATACAGGCGCTTCAAATACTTGTGTTGGACTAGATTTAGTTGAACATTTTAAACTTACAGCAGAAGTTAGTGAAACTAAAGCAGCTGGAGCTGGAGCTATAGATATGGAAACACAGCAATCTAAAAATAATATACTTAAAATAGGTGATTGGAAAACTAAAAAGAGCCACTTAATTTTATTTGATTTATCTCATGTAAATAGTGCTTTAGAACAACATAATGCAAAAAAAGTAGATGGAATTATTGGAGCAGATGTTCTACAAAAAGGAAAAGCATTTATAGATTACAATAAGAATATTTTATATTTAAAAAAGAAAAAATAAATAATTAAAAATAAGAAATATGAGTTTGCAAAAACAAGTAATGGAGAAAATGAAAGAAGCAATGAAAGCTAAAGATACAGTTGCCTTACAAGCATTAAGAGCTGTAAAATCTGCTTTTTTATTAGCTAAAACAGAAAGTGGAGCAGGAGATGATTTATCAGAAACTCAAGAGATAAAAATTATACAGAAGCAAGTTAAGCAAAGAAAAGATAGTGCAGCTATTTTTATCAAACAAGGTAGAGAAGATCTTGCAAAACCAGAATTAGACGAAGTTGCTGTGTTAGAGCAGTTTTTACCAGAATCCTTAACAGAAGAAGAAATAGAAGGTGTGGTTATTGCAACAATAGATAGCCTTGGAGCAAATGGTATGCAAGATATGGGTAAAGTTATGGGTATTGTTTCTAAAGAATTAGCAGGCCAAGCAGATGGTAAAACAATTTCTACTTTAGTCAAAAAGAATTTAATGAAATAAAATTTATTTTTTAAAAAATCAGTAGAAAACTATTCTTTTTTAAAAGCATTTATAATCAGTTTTAGGTTCTTAAGTTTAGTTGCTAATCTTATCACATTAATAAAAAAAATGATGTTAGACTTAAAAAGAATTATTTTTTGTTCACTGATTTTAGTAATTAGAACTACTTTTTTTTCACAATCTATAGAAATCATATCCTATAGTCAAAATCCTCTAGAAGTTAGTCCTTTATTAGGAGCAAATCTAGAGTTAACTATTCAATATTCTAGTGAATCTGGAGCCACAAATAATCATATTTATATTGGTTTAGAGGTGTTAGATAGCAACAATAATTTTGTTAAAACTATAGCTGAAGTAACCTTAGAAAATCAAGTTTCTGGTCAAAATTTACAATTATCTGTACCTCTTTTTATTGCAAGTTTACATAAGTTAACTAAAAACTTACCTTCAGGTCATTACTATCAACCCAAAGCTATTTTATATAAAAGTGGTTCTTGGATTGGAAATGCCTGGGCAGGATTTTGGGATACTCCAGCCTTGGTCTTAGAAAACAATAACACTTATAATTTTAGTACAAAATCTATAAGCAAAGGAGCTGATATAAGTTGGATGACAGAAATGGAATCTTTTAATTTTACATGGAAAGATAATAATGGTAATCAAAAAGAATTAATGCCATTGTTAAAAGAATATGATATGAATGCTGTTCGTTTGCGAGTTTGGGTTAATCCTGAAAATTCTGGAGCAAATGGATGGTGTGATATAGATGATTTAGTAGAAAAAGCAACTTTAGCAAACGATGCTGGACTAGATATAATGCTAACCATTCATTATAGTGATTGCTGGGCAGATCCAGGAAAACAAAACAAACCAGAAGCTTGGTTAAATTACTCTGTAAGTCAATTAGAAACTGCTGTAGCAAATCATACAATAGATGTTTTAACAGCTCTTAATACTAAAAGTATAACCCCCAAATGGGTTCAGATTGGTAATGAAACTAATGATGGAATGTTATGGGATACAGGAAAAGCCTCTACAGGAGGTTTTGCTAATTATGCAAAGTTTATAAATGCTGGTGCTAATGCTGTAAAAACATTTGATTCAAGTATTAAAACCATATTGCATTTAGCAAATGGCGATAATAATGCTTTGTATAGATGGAATATTGATGGATTAATTTCTAATGGTGTGGTGTTTTCAAATTTAGATATTATTGGCCTTTCTCTTTACCCTTCTTTAGGAGAATGGAAATTAAAAGTAGATGAAACCTATAACAATCTCTTAGATTTACAAACTCGTTACAATAAAGAGGTAATGATGGTAGAAGTAGGATATCCCAATGACAATTTTGATGTTACCTATCAATTTTTAATTTATATGATAGAAAAAACAAAACAAGCAAATGCTTTAGGTGTTTTCTATTGGGAGCCTATAGCACACAATAATTGGCGTTCCTATAACAAAGGTGCTTGGGATGCAGATGGTAGCCCTTCTGTAGCCATGGATGCTTTTAAAAATGAGGCAACTTTAAGCATAAATAAAAATGATTTACAAACACTAGATGTTATAGAATTATATCCAAATCCAAGTAATACTTTTATAACCTTATCTCATAAAAATGATGTTTTAATTAACATAGAAATTTATAATATAAAAGGTAATTTAATTTATAAAATAAACTCAAAAAGTTATACTGAAAATTTAGATGTTTCTAAATTATCTAAAGGTGTATATTTTATTAAAGTAAATAATGATAATACTCTAAAATTTATTAAAAATTAGTACTTAAAGATTTTACAAAAAGAAAAAGTAAGGAAAAACTCCTTACTTTTTTACTTTAAAAACTTTTACTAAAATATCTTCCATTAAACACCATTTAGTAAACGAAGATTGTAATAGATTGGCACCTACAAAGGCTGTAAACCAAAGCCAATTGATATTTACTTTTATGGCCAATATTAGACTTATAAGTATAAAAGTTCCTGCGATTGCTCTAATAATTTGTTCTACTTTCATTTTATTTATAATTTTTACGTTCAATCATATAATAGACTAAAGGCACAACTATTAAAGTTAAAACTGTTGATACTATTGTACCACCCATTAAAGAAATAGCTAAGCCTTGAAAAATTGGGTCAAAAAGAATAACAAATGCTCCAATTACTACTGTACCAGCAGTTAATAATATTGGTGTTGTTCTAACAGCACCAGCTTCTATAGCAGCTTGTTTTAAAGAAATACCTTCTGCTGTTCTTAAATTTATAAAATCGATTAATAAAACAGAATTACGAACCATAATACCTGCTAAAGCAATCATACCAATAAAAGAAGTTGCTGTAAAATAGGCGTTCATTAACCAATGACCCAAGATAATTCCAATTAATGATAGGGGTATAGCAACCATCATCACTAAAGGAGCTTTAAAGTTTTGAAACCAACCCACAATCAAAATATAAATTAAGATTATTGCACCAATAAAAGCGATACCCAAATCTCTAAAAACTTCTAAAGTTATTTGCCATTCACCATCCCATTTTACAGTATAATCATCTTCAAAATCAGGTTGATTTATATACAGTTCATTTATAGAATATCCTTTAGGTATATTTATCTCTTTAAGTTTAGGTTCCATTCCAAGAATAGCATACGCTGGGCTTTCTAATTTGCCAGCCATATCAGCCATTACATAAACCACTCTTTTTTGGTTTTTTCTATAAATACTTTTTGGGGTTTTATTTTGATGAATACTGATTAAATCAATAATTGGAATTAAATTTCCTTGATTATTTTTAACCTTTAACTTCGCAATATTTGTAATTGACGATTTTTCTTTTTCATCTAAAGTTAAAATCAAACTAACTTGATTTGCAGCATTTTCGTTATATAATTGTGTAATAGCATTGTTAGATAATGCCATATTTATGGTATAAACAATTTGTTTTGGTGTTACACCATACAACATCGCTTTTTCTTTATTTACTTCAAACTGATATTCTTTTTGGTCATCTTCCACCATCCAATCTACATCTACAACATCATTTGTATTGTTAAGAATGTTTTGAACATTTTTAGCAATTTTTATTTGCTCATTGTAATCAGGGCCATATACTTCTGCAACAATTGTGGACAATACTGGAGGTCCAGGAGGAACTTCTACCAATTTTATATTTGCATTATATTTTTTGCCAATCTTTTGAATATCTGAACGAAGTAATTTAACAATATCATGACTTTGAATACTTCTATCTTTTTTATCTTTTAAATTTACTTGAATATCAGCCATATTACTACCACCTCTTAAATCGTAATGTCTTACTAAACCATTAAAAGTAATTGGTGCAGAAGTGCCAACATAATTTTGATAATTTACTACTTCTGGTCTTGTAGATAGATACAAACCTACTTCTTTAGCCACTAAATTTGTTCTTTCTAAAGTGGTGCCTTCTGGCATATCTATAACCACTTGAAATTCATTTTTGTTATCAAAAGGCAACATTTTTACAGCCACAGCATTTGTAAAAAACAATGTCATTGTGGCTATTAATAAAATAAAAGTTACAGCTAAAAAAGACCACCTTTTTTTATTACTATCTAATAAAGGTCTTTCAATTTTATTATAAATTTTATAAATAAAAGTATCTTCTATTGGTTTATCAGAAGAAATTTTATCATCTGTTTTATGCTTTTCATTTAAAAATAAATAACCTAAATAAGGAGTAATTGTTAATGCTACAAATAATGATAAAATCATTGCAATAGAAGCACCAATTGGCATTGGAGCCATATAAGGGCCCATTAAGCCAGATACAAAAGCCATAGGTAAAACAGAAGCGATTACTGTAAATGTTGCTAATATGGTTGGGTTACCAACTTCGTTAATTGCAAATAAAGCCGCCTTTTTAAAAGGCAATTTTTTCATTTTAAAATGCCTATGCATATTTTCTGCAATAATTATAGAATCGTCTACAACTATACCTGTAACAAAAACCAAAGCAAATAAGGTTATTCTGTTTAATGTATAGTCTAGCATGTAATAACTTAACAAAGTCAAAGCAAAAGTTATGGGTACAGATAAGAAAACTACTAAACCACCTCTCCAGCCCATAGCTAACATTACTACTAAAGTTACAGCTATAATAGAACCAATTAAATGAAGTAATAATTCTGATACTTTATGAGAAGCAGTTTCTCCATAATTTCTTGTAATTTCTACATGAACATCATCAGGAATTAAAGTTGTTTTTAATTTATCTATTTTATTGATGATAATTTCTGCAATTTGCATAGCATCTGCACCTTTTCTTTTAGCTATTGAGAGTGTTACTGCTGGATATTCTGAATTATAAGATGCTATTTTATCACTGCCTTTTCCAAAGCCTAAAGAGACATAATTTTGAGATATTTCTGGACCGTAAATAATTTCAGAAATTTGTTTTAAATAAATAGGATTGTTGTCTTGTGTACCAACAATTAAATTTTCTACATCATTTTTAGATTGTAAAAAACTACCTGTTTTTACAAAGTATTCTGTATCATTACTTTGAAATTTTCCTGAATTTAATTGTGCATTATTAGCTTTAATCATTTCAGAAACAGATAAAAAATCTAATCCGCTTGCAGCTAATTTTTCTTTATCTAAAACCACTCTTACTTGTTTATTTCTACCTCCAATGGTTTTAGTAATAGAAACATCATTTACTTTTTTAATTTCGGTTTCTAATTCTTGTGTGATTTTTCTAAGTTCATAATCGTCATAATTTTCACTCCATAATGTTAAACCAAGCATAGGTACATCATCTATAGAACGCGATTTTATTAATGGAAAAGAGACTCCTTTTGGTATCTCATCCATATGTTTATTGATCTCATTATACAGTTTTACAAACGATCTTTCTATGTCTTCACCTACAAAAAACTGTACAATTACCATCCCTTTTTCTTGCATAGAAGTAGAGTAAACATATTCTACACCTTTAATATTAGAGATGATTTTTTCTAAAGGTTTTATCACTTTAGATTCAATTTCTTTTGGACTAGCTCCAGGATATCCTACAAATATATCTGCCATAGGCACATCTATTTGAGGTTCTTCTTCACGTGGAATTAAAAAAGAACTATACACTCCAATAACCATAAAAACAATCATTAAGAGTATGGTTAATTTTGAGTCTATAAATACTTTGGCAATTTTACCTGCAAAACCTTCTTTCATTTTATAATTTTTTAGATTTATTGAATGCTAATATTAGCACCGTTAAAAAGTTTACCTTCAGATGAAATAATATAAGATTCAGTTGTATTTAACCCAGAAAGCACTTCTACTTTTTCACCATAAACTTTTCCTAATCTTAACCATCGTAATAAAGCCTTGTTGGTTTGACTAACTGTGTATACACCTGTTAATTCACCTTTTTTTATGATTGATGCTGTTGGGATTAATATTTTAGAATTTTGCTTTTCTATTTTAGGTAAATAAAATTCAACAGTGGCAAACATGCCAGATAATATTTCTTTTGGTGTGTTTTTTAATTCAATTTTTACTAAAAACTGATTTCCAGTATTTTTTGAAGAACTACTTATTTCACTAATATTTCCTTCAATTCTTTTATTTACTGAAGAGATAGATACATATACTTTAGTATTCTTTTTAACATCAATAATTTCGTTTTCTGAAACTGTAGCTATAACATCTAAATCATTTCCGTTTTCAATAGTTAGTAATGACATACCAGGATTAGCCATATCTCCTTCTTTTATATATTTATTTGTTATTATACCTGTAAATGGAGCTTTAATATTAGCATAATCAAATTGAGATTGTACTTCATTTTTTAGTTCATTTACAGATTCTAAACGAGCTTTTGCCATATTATAATTAGTTGTAATATCATCCACTTCTTTATCTGAAGCACTATTTTGAGCATGTAATTTTTTAAATCTCAAGTAATTTTTTTCAGCATTTTTAAAGCTTGCTTCTGCCTCTAGAACACTAGATTTAACTTGACCTATTTTAGCTTTTAAATCAGTATTATTTATGCTAATTAATTGTTGTCCTTTAGTTACTTTGTCTCCAACATTTACATTTACTTTTTCTACAAAACCCATTATTCTAGTACTTAAATCAGCACTTTGTACTGCTTGTATTTTTCCACTAGCAGTAAAGAAATTATTTAATGAGTTTTCTTCCACTTTTGCAACCTTAACTTTTATTACTGGATTTTCATTTTCAGTTATTGTTTCAGTTTTAGATGAACAACTTGCTATTAAAATTAAAAGACTTAGTATGTAGTATATGTTTTTCATTTTTTTATTCTTTTGTTAAAAACTGGGTGTATATAAGTGCGTAATTGTATTGGTAAATTGTAGCATAATAGGCTAATTGCTTTTGAGCATATTTAGCTTCAGCTACTAGAATATCATTCGATTTTTCTAAACCTTGAGTAAATCTGTTTTTTAAAATTCTAAGTGATTCTTGAGATTGTTCTACTGCCAATTTATTTAGCGATAAATTGTTTCGAGCATCAAAAAGCATTCTTTTTGCTTTTTCTAATTCTAAATTACTTTTAGAAACATATTTTTTATATTCTAATTTTTGCTGTTCTAATGCAGCTTTACTCTTTTGTGCCTTACCAATGTTTTTAGATCCTTTAAAAATATCCCAACTTAGAGAAGCGCCAATTAAATAACCATTTGCATTTCCATTAAAAAGAGTATTATCATATAATTCGTAAGAGCCAAAAGCATTTAAACGTGGTAAAAATGCCATTTTATCTGCTTTATTCATTGCACTATAAGCCTGTACAGAAAGTTCATTTGCTTTAATGTCACTTCTATTGCCAGGTACAGCATTCGCAGTAATATCAGCAGCATTTAAAGCTAATTCTTTTACAGGTTTGTAAACTTTAAAACTATTCTCATTCATTAAAAAAGATAGGTAATTAGAGATGTTTTGTATGTTGCTTTTAGCTGCTAGTATTTGATTTTGATTTTCTGTGACGTTTACATTTATATTTAAAACTTCAGATTTTTGCACTAACCCTTGCTCAAAGTAATTTTCAATTATTTTTTTATTTTCGTTTGCCGCTTTTAAACTAGTATTTAAAACTTCTAAAGATTTATAGGCTAGCTGAAGCTCCATAAATGTTTTTTCTATTTCAAAAATTAAATAATCTTCTGCTCTTTGTTTTTGTAAAATTGTTGCCTCTAAAATATTTTTAGCTGCTTTTCTCTGATAGATTCCATCTAAATTTAAAATAGGTTGTTGCACTTCTAACCTAGTAGCAAAGTTTTGCGTTTTATTTGGATTGTTTAAAAGAGATGGATTAAAGTCTGCTTGTGTAAGTATACCTTGATTAAGTTTTGAACCAAATGCCATTAAAGGATTTGTGGTAGAAAATCCTGTATGACTTGCAGATACAGAAGGTAAAAAAACAGCTTTGGTTTGCACATATTCTGCTTTTGCTTTATTAATTTCTTCTTGAGAAATTTTAAGACTTAAATTCTCTGCTTTTACTTTACTTAAGACATCAGATTTATCTAACAAAGTATATTCTTGGGCGTCTACTTTTATAAAAAGTAGCATAAAATAAGTGGTAATAAAAAAAGTTATGTTCTTCATTTACATCATTTTTATGATGCAAAATTAGATTCAAAAACTATTTCTATAAGTAACAAAAGTTACTCAGTAATACTAAGAAGATTTTCTATTTTATAGAGATATCTATAATTCGAGAACTTGAATACTGTTTCTAAACAGTTTAATTTTTTTCTCGTTCTCAAGCTTTTTTAGAATTCTTGAAACAACCACTCTAGAAGTGTGTAAGTCATCAGAGATTTTTTTATGTGTAGTTGTAATTACGTCATTATTAGTAACCATGGCTTTATCTTTTAGGTACTTAAAAAGTCTATCATCCATCTTTAAAAAAGCAATAGTATCTATGGCTTCTAAAAGTTCGTCCATTCTATTATGATAACTTTGTAAAATAAATGATTGCCAAGAAGTGTATTTACTTAACCAGCTATTCATATTGTTTTTAGGAACTAAAATTAGCTCTACATCATTTTCTGCAACAGCTCTAATTTTACTTTTTGTTTCACCCATACAACAAGATAAAGTCATTGCACAAGTGTCTCCTTTTTCTAAATAGTACAATACAAGTTCATCACCATTTTCGTCTTCTCTTAGTATTTTTATAGCTCCATTTATTAATAAGGGCATAGATTTTATATAGTCGCCAATTTCAATAATATTTGTATCAGCAGAAAACTTTTTAAAAACGCCTTTTTCTTTAATTTCGTTTAATAAATCTTCTTCAAATAAGTAACTGTAGTAAGTATCAAAATTTTGATTCATAAAATCTTTTTTAATCATTAATTATTGATATTCAGAAGTAAGCTCGTCTACAATTAAGCCATCTTCTAAAGTTTGTATCACTCCTAATGCAGCTCTTTCTCCAGCAATCATAGCTGCATTTAAAGAACCATTTAATAATTGATCTCCTGCTAAAAATATAGTAGATTTCAACTTGGTTTCTGTACTTGAAATTTCGTATTGTAAGTTACTTAATTTTGGTAAAGCTTTTTTAATTTTATAGCATTTTAAAAAAGTAGTATTTGAAATAGAACAATATTTTTCTAATTCTTTTTGTACAGTTTCAATTAATTCTGTTTCATTTAAATCATGATCTTTAACAACAGTTACAGATAATAATTCTTTATTTCCTTTAGATGCTGTTGCAACAGAAGTAGGATAAAAAATATTATTTATTAAGGCATCTTTATCTGCAATTAAACCAATTAAAGCTTTATTTATTTGTTTTGTATTTATTTCAAAATATAAAGTATCACAAGATTTCCACTCAGTTTCTTGGTTTTTTAAATTTGAAATTAACTGAGAAGCTTCTGTAGCAATAATTGTAAAATGGCTTTTTATTTCTGAATTGTCTGATAAAATAATTTTAGCATCTAATACTTCTGTAACTTTTTGATTGAAATTAAAAGTTGTCTTTTTTAAATTATTCTTTAATTGATTAGGAATAGCTTGTATTCCTTCTTTTGGTATTAAAGCTAAACCATCTCCAAACATTTTATAAACAAACTCGAACATTCTGCTTGAAGTTTCTAAGTTGGGTTCAAGAAAAATTCCAGTAAAAAAAGGTTTAAAAAAGTTATTAATGATATCCTCAGAGAAACCAAAATCTTGTAAATATTGTAAGGTTGTTTTTTCTTTTTCTTTAAAAATATCAGCTGTTTTCTTTTTCTTTAAAATTGAATTTAATTTTAAGATTTTAAGTTTATCAGAAAAATGACCAATTGTTGAGAATAATGTTGGAAACAACAAAGAAAAACTTCTTAAAGGATCGCCTATTGATTGAGATTTTCCTTCTTTATAAATAGTGGCACCAGGCAATAGCTCTTGTAAATCTAAACTTTCATAATTCAAGTATTTTTTTGCTGCTGGATAAGCACTTAATAAAACTTGAAATCCATGATCTAATATGTAATTATTAACAACATCAGATTTTACACGACCACCAACAGTTTTAGAACTTTCTATTATAATTGGCGAATATCCATGATTTTCTAAAATTTGAGCAGCAATTAAACCACTAACTCCAGCTCCAATGATATGAATTTTATAGTCAGACTTTTTCATAATCACAAAGATAATATATCAATTAGCTATTAACTGTGAATTTTTGTTATTTATAAATTAAAAAAATGACATAAGGATGACATAAATCATCTTTTTTAATAAAATAATTATTGAAATTTGATGTAAGATTTTAAAACTTATAGTCATGAAAAATACAGCAACAGTAAAAGATATTATGACTACAAATGTAATAACGTTAAGTAGTAGTGATAAGTTAGAAAACGCAGAAAAATTATTTAAGAAAAATAATATTAGACATATACCTATTGTTGATAATGGTGAAATAGTAGGGATGTTAAGTTATTCAGATTTATTAAGATTAAGTTTTGCAGACTTAACAAATGAAGAATTTGAAATAGATGCTTTTATTTATGAGATGTTTACCATAAAACAAATAATGGCAAAAAACTTAACAATGGTGCCACCTAATACTACAATTAAAAAGGTTGCTCAAATGTTAGTAGAAAAAGAGTTTCATGCATTATCTATAGTTAAAGATGAAAAACTTTTAGGTATAGTAACTTCTACAGATTTAAGTCGCTATTTAGTAGCACAATTAAACTAATAATAGATTAAGAGCTTTTTAAAAGCTCTTTTTCTTTTTTTAAATAAGCACTTAAAATTCTCTGCACATCTCTATTATCTCTTTTAGGTTGTACATAAAATTGATAATCTTCAGCCAACTCTAATTGATTGTCTAATTCTTTATCTATATAACCAAATCCTTGGTATACACCTCCTAAAATTAAGGCAAAACCAATTTCATTTTTAAATCTACCTTTTTCTTTGATGACTAAATTTTCTGAAGCTAAACCAATAGAATTAATAGCTTCTTTTACTCTTTGGTTATATTCTTTTGGTGATTCTTTATCACAACAAACCCCTTTACATTCTTTTAATTGATGATGAAAACATACTTTAACATTGGTCTGTAAATGACAATATTTTGGACATAATTTATACTCTTCACAAAGTTTTTCTAAAAAGTTTCTACATTCTTGAATTGAGTAAAAAGTCATTATTGCATTAGAAACCAATTTTATTTTATTAAAAGCCAAATGAATAATTCCTTTTTGATCTTCGTAAGTAAATAACCCTATACTTTCTTTATTATTTTTTTGAGCTCTATTATATTTAGGATACCTCTTTTTAATTTCTGATGATTCCAATAACAAGGCTAACAAATCACTACCAGTTTCAGAAAAAGAAATGCTTGCTGTTTCTAGACACATTTCTCTTTCTTTCTTTTTTTTATCGTAAAAATGACTGATTACTCTTTGCTTAATATTAATAGCTTTACCCACATAAATGATTTCTTTGGCTTCATTTTTAAAATAATAAACTCCAGGTGTTGATGGTAAATTTTCAACATCACTTTTATTTAAAAGAGGGGGTAAAGTAGCCTGTTTAGAACGTGGGTTTAAAAACGAGTTGATGATAAACTGGTCATCTCTTTCTATTAATCTTCTAAATAATTCTGTAGTTGCTTCTGCATCACCTTTAGCTCTATGCCTGCCATTTATTGGTATATTTTCTCCAGAACAAATATTTCCTAAGCTATAAGAACGTAAACCTGGCATAATTTTTCTAGATAAACGAACTGTACAGAGTTTTTTTCTTTTATAATCGAAACCTAAGTTTTTAAACTCATCTTTAATTATGTTATAATCAAAGTTAACATTATGAGCAACAAATATGGTGTCTTTGGTAAATTCTTCTACTTGTTTTGCTATTTCGTAAAACTTTGGAGCATACCTAACCATAGCATCTGTTATGCCTGTTAAATTGGTAATAAAAGGAGGGATGTGTTGCTCTGGATTTACTAATGAGGTAAACTCATCAATAATATTTTTACCATCAAATAAAAAAATAGAAATCTCAGTAATTTTTTGACCTTTATAGCCATTTCCTGTGGTTTCTATGTCTACTACACTGTACAATTATCCAACTATGTTTTTTAAGTCTGCAATGGTTGCTGTTGGATCATCACTTTTAAAAACATAGCTTCCTGCCACTAATACATTTGCACCAGCTTCAATTAAAGCATTTGCATTTTTATTAGTTACACCACCATCAATTTCTATTTGACAATTAGATTCAGAAAACTCAATTAAATGTTTTAATTGGCTTACTTTTTTATAGATATTTTCTATAAACGACTGCCCACCAAAACCAGGATTTACACTCATTAAACACACTAAATCTAAATCTGTTATGATGTCTTCTAAAACAGCAATTGGTGTATGTGGGTTAAGAGCTACACCAGCTTTCATTCCTGCAGCTTTTATAGCTTGTACAGTTCTGTGTAAATGTGTGCAAGCTTCATAATGCACAGTTAAAATATCTGCACCTAAATCTGCAAAAGTTTGTATGTATCTATCAGGGTCTACAATCATTAAATGCACGTCAATTGTTTTGTTAGCATGTTTAGAAATAGCTTTTAAAACAGGCATTCCAAAAGAAATATTAGGTACAAAAACCCCATCCATAATATCTATATGAAACCAATCTGCTTCACTATTATTTACCATTTCTATGTCTCTCTGTAAGTTAGCAAAATCTGCTGCTAAGATTGAAGGTGCAATTAAATTACTCATTTGTATAAAGTTGTGTTTTAAGGTTACAAAAATAGGTATATAAAATAAAAAACTCTCGAATTTAGTTCGAGAGTTTTTAATAAAATATTTATATAATGATTATCCTAAATAAGTCATTAAAATTTTACTTCTAGATGTATGTTTTAATCTACGAATTGCTTTTTCTTTAATTTGACGAACACGTTCTCTTGTTAAATCAAAAGTTTCACCAATTTCTTCTAGAGTCATTGGTTGGTGCTCACCTAAACCAAAATACAATTTAACAACATCTGCTTCTCTTGGAGTTAATGTTTCTAAAGCTCTATTAATCTCGATTCTTAAAGATTCATGTAATAAAGTTCTATCTGGATTTGGAGACTCACCAGAGTTTAAAACATCATATAAGTTAGAATCTTCACCTTCTATTAAAGGTGCATCCATTGATACATGACGTCCTGAATTTTTCATAGATTCTTTTACATCATTTACAGTCATGTCTAATTTCTTAGCAATTTCTTCAGCACTTGGTGGGCGCTCATTTTCTTGCTCTAAGAAAGCATACATTTTATTGATTTTATTAATAGAACCAATTTTATTTAATGGCAAACGTACAATTCTAGATTGTTCTGCTAATGCTTGTAATATAGATTGACGAATCCACCAAACTGCATATGATATAAATTTAAAACCACGTGTTTCATCAAAACGTTTTGCGGCTTTAATTAAACCTAAGTTTCCTTCGTTAATTAAATCTGGTAAAGTTAATCCTTGATTTTGGTATTGTTTTGCAACTGATACAACAAATCTTAAATTGGCTTTTGTTAATTTCTCTAATGCTCTTTGATCACCTGCTTTAATAAGCTGTGCTAATTCTACTTCTTCATCAGCAGTAATTAAGTCTACTTTTCCAATTTCTTGTAAATATTTGTCTAAAGATGCAGTTTCCCTGTTAGTAACCTGCTTTGTAATTTTAAGCTGTCTCATCTAATAATTTGCATTTTTTAAGGATTAATACTAATGCTCAAATTATTATACGTAACAAAGTTTGTTTTTGTTACAAAAAAGTTAAAAAATATTTTTTTTATTATTAATAATAAAACCTATAAATCTGATTTATTGATATTTATGTTCTATTTTTATATTTTTTAATTATATTGGCTATATCTAGTATTATAAAATAAATTTTCTTTTTTTATAAATATGAACTTGATAATTAAGTTTTTATAAATTATATTTGCTAAATTTTTTGAAATACTAACCAATTTTAATTTCTAAAATTGCTTTATAATATGCCAAGTGAATATAATCATTCAATTACAATTTGATAGAAAGTTGGGGGACTATCTATCATGAGTGATTTATTTCACAAAAAAAGAGACCGCAGAAATGCGGTCTCTTTATATTTATAACTATTAGATTTTTAGAAAAGTCCGTTTATTTGTGAATCTATTCTATCTATAATGTATCCTAAATCTTCTTGATTTTTCACAAAGTCTAAATTATCTACATCAATAACTAATAATTTTCCTTTTGTGTAAGTAGATATCCAAGCTTCATAACGTTCGTTTAATCTACTCAAATAATCTATAGATATTGAGTTTTCATATTCTCTACCTCTTTTATGAATTTGACCTACTAATGTAGAGATGTCTGCTCTTAAGTAAATTAATAAATCTGGAGGTGATACTAAATTTTCCATCAATTCAAATAAAGAGCTATAATTACTGTAATCTCTATTTGTCATTAAGCCCATTGCATGCAGGTTTGGTGCAAAAATATGGGCATCTTCGTAAATGGTTCTATCTTGAATGATATTTTTACCAGATTCGCGTAATTCTAATATTTGTCGAAATCGACTATTTAAAAAATAGACTTGTAAGTTAAAAGACCAACGTTCCATTTCTGCATAAAAATCATCTAAATAAGGATTTTCATCAACAGACTCAAAATGTGGTTTCCATTTATAATGTTTGGCTAAAAGTTTGGTTAGAGTAGTTTTACCTGCACCAATATTTCCTGCAATTGCAACATGCATATGTTATAGTATCTTATGATTAAAAAAGAGAAATCAAAGTTACTAAAAATAAAAGATTTTAAAAGCTTAACAGATTAATTTATATCCAAAACCTCTAACATTAAGTATTTGTATGGTTTCGTCTTTTTTTAATTTTTTACGTAATTTACTTATAAATACATCCATACTTCTAGCATTAAAAAAATCATCATTACCCCAAAGTTTATTAAGGATAAAAGATCTATCTAAGATTTCATTTTTTTTCTCAAATAGATAAAATAATAATTCTGCCTCTCTATGAGTTAATTGCTCTAAATTATTATCTATTTCTAGAGTTTGTTTGGTTAAATTGAATACGTATTTTCCAATAGTTATGTGCTCTACATTACTTTTAATTTCTATTCTATCTAATAAAGCTTTAATTCTAACAATTAATTCCTCCATAGAAAAGGGTTTTTTTAAGTAGTCATTTCCTCCTTTATGAAAACCTTCTAAAACATCACTTGTTTGCGATTTGGCTGTTAAAAAAATTATGGGAATTCTTTTGTTTTCTTTTCTTATATCTTCTGCAACAGAGAATCCATCTTTTTTAGGCATCATTACATCTAACACTAAAATATCGGGTTGTTCTTTTTTGTAAATCTCTACTGCTTGCTCTCCATCTTCAGCTAAAAAAACTAAAAAATCTCTTGTTTCTAAGCTTTCTTTAACAATCATTCCTAAGCTAGCTTCATCTTCTGCTAATAGAACTTTAACTTTACTCATTTGGAATATTTATTTTAAAAATGGTGTTGTTTTTATCTGAAACTAAACTTATAGTTCCTAAATGTTTTTCAATAATTTTTTTACAATAATATAAGCCAATACCAAAACCTTTAACATTATGTGTATTACCTTTTGGAACCCTGTAAAATTTATCAAAAATCTTTTCTTGTTGATTTTTTTCTACTCCATTTCCATTATCTGCAACTGTAATTTCTGTATTGTTTAAAATTGAATTTATATTTATTTCTATTGTATCTCCTCCATATTTAACAGCATTATCTATTAAATTAGAAACTACATTTTCGAAATGAAAAGCATCAACATTTATATATATAGGTTTTAGGTTGGTAGAAAAATTAAGTGTTTTATTATTTGCTAGTAGCTGGTGTTTAGTCACTATTTTTTGAACTACTTCTGTAATATCTATTGTTTCTTTTTTTAATAATAATTGTTCACTATCAAGAGTAGCTGTTTCTAGAAGTTTCTCTACCATTTGATGTAATTTTTTTAACTGAATAGATGATAATGATAAATATTTTTGAGTCTTTTCTTTATCATCTAATACATTAAAATTCTCTATGGCTTCTATAGCAGTAGAAACTGTAGCTATTGGGGTTTTAAATTCGTGAGTAATATTACTAATTAAATCATTTTTAATTATAGAAAGCTCTTTTTGTTCTTTGATGATTTTTAATAAATAAAACAAACAAGAAACAATTAATAAAGCTAAAATAAAAGATAATAAAATGCCTCCAAAACCTCTTTTTAGAGCTTCGAAATTAGGATTAGCATAATACAATTTAAAGGCTTCTCCTTTTTTTAAATAGGTAGATTTAGAATCCACAGAAAAAAGATCAGATTTTAAAGTAGTGTCTTTTGTTTTTTTAAGAATAGAATCATTTTTTATGTGATGAAAACTAGTTTTTAAATCAATACCTTTTTTATTCAGTTGGTTTTCAATTAAAGAATCTAGTTTTTTATATTCAATAGATTGGTCTAAAAATGAAATAAAAATCGGTTTTAAATTGGTAAGTAGTTTTAAACTGTCTGCAGCAGCTTTTCCTTTAAAATATTTAATCTCAGATTTATTTCCATGGTTATCAATATGAAGACCGTTAATAGAATCTTTAAATTGTGTTTGTGGTTTATAGGTGTCTAAAAATGATTTAGATTTTGTTGAATCTTCTTTTAAATTAAACTCGGTCACAAAATCTTTAGTGGTTAGTAAAATAGAGTCAATCTTTTCTTTAGAATAATTTTCATCTGTAGTAATTTTTATATTATTTAAAGTGATTTTACTGCCAAATTTCTTATTACTCTTTTTTAGTTTATTACTGTCATTACTAATAGCATCAAAAATTTTAAGTTTTTTACTATCTGTAGTGTTTTTACCTAGAATAGTAATAAAATTACTTTTCGCTAAAGAAGAATAATATTCTTCTACTGCATTGTCTAAACTTAATTGAATTTCGTTGGCAACCCTTTGTTTATTTTCTTCGTAGTTTTTGTAATTCCAATAGAACTGCACTCCAATCGTTGTAATAATTGTAAGTGTAATAAAATAGAAAAGCCAAGTGTATTTTTTGGTGTTCATATAGCAAATATAGGATGTAAAAAATAGAAAAACAGCTGGTTAACACTCGTTAACACTCATTAACTATAAAATATATAATTCATAAGCATCTTTGTAGTGTATAACTATAAAACCTATATTATGAAAGTAATTTTATTAATTCTATTATTAAGTTTTTCATTTTTTGCTTACAGTCAAAAAAATAACTTATCAATAATAAATGAAAAGTCAGAAGTAAAAATTACAGCTGTTTCTTACGCTGTTAATAGTGCAAAAGAATTACAGAGTATAGATTGGAGAGAAATAAAAGAGGTTTTTAATTCAAATAAGGGTTCAGAAAAAATTGAAATAAGCTTTGCATTAAATTATCCAAATTCTAAATACAAAATTAAAAGTTCAATTAAAGTATCTGGACAAACAAAAGATATAGATTCTTTAATTTTTAGAGCTAAAAAAGGCGTAAAATCAATCATAAAAATATCTAATAAATACAAAAACTAAATCATGAAAACTATTATTACATTTTTAAATTTAGTCTTATCATTTTCTATAAATGCACAAGATTTTACAGGTAAAGCAATTTATAAAACTAGTAGAAAATCTAACTTTAAAATTGGTGGTGATTCAAAATTAACAGATCAGCAAAAAGAACAATTACAAGCAAGGTTTCAAAAAATGAATCAAAAAACATACATTTTAAACTTTGATAAATATACATCTACCTATAAGCAAGATGTAAAATTAAAAGCTCCAAAACCAAATGTTGGTGGTGCAAATGTAATGGTAATGTCTTTTGGTGGTTCTGGAGAAGGTAGTATTTATTACAAAAACATTAAAGAAGACAGGTTTACGAACCAAACAGAAATTATGAGTAAGCGTTTTCTTGTAAAAGATTCTTTACCTACTTACAAATGGGAAATGTCATCAGAATCTAAAAACATAGGTAATTATACTTGTTATAAAGCATCATTTACTAGAGATGTAGAAAATGTAAGAGTAAGTATAGTTAATGGCGAATCTAAAGAAGTAAAAGAAACTGTTTCTGTAACAACTACTGCTTGGTATACACCACAAATACCTGTAAATAATGGTCCAGATGATTATCAAGGATTACCAGGTTTAATTTTAGAAATAAATGATGGTACTACCACTATTGTATGCACAGAAATTGTTTTAAATCCTTCAGATAAAATAAAAATAAATGAACCTGAAAAAGGAACTGTAGTGAACCAAACAGAATATGATGA
>Ga0209136_1000669_pt1 | contig 24272 bp, 24 predicted proteins | sample SaaInl0LU_22_DNA_FD_184640 | JGI IMG/M metagenome (GOLD analysis project Ga0209136, IMG submission 184640) | Marine microbial communities from expanding oxygen minimum zones in the Saanich Inlet - ESP_90LU_22_DNA (SPAdes) (version 2) | ecosystem: Environmental > Aquatic > Marine > Intertidal... | reverse complement strand
GGCCATCAGGCGCAAGGTTGGTGGTAACACGACCGTGGTTCGTGAACAATTGAAGAAACTGAACCGTAAGGTGTCGAAAGCCTCCAAGAAAACCGCGAAGAAGCTCAGAGCTAAGAAGGCTCAGCCACAAACTGCGCCAACGACGAAAAAGCGTGTCGTGAAATATAACATTTTGGGCGCGTCCAAGCTTTTGAGAATTCCGGTCAAAGACAAAACCACGGCTCAGCTCCGAAAGGAAATCATGGCCAAGGTTCGCGAGCAACAAATCCGTAACTTCAAGAAGAAGTACGGTCGCAAGTCCATCGGTGAGCTCGATAAGAAGACCCTCGTGAGAAAGTTGGACAACATCAAGTACCTCCCGCGTCTCCGTGTGGCCAAGAAGGCTCCGGTCAAGAAGGCGCGCAAGGTTGCGACCAACCTCACGGTTCCCAACAAGAAGGTGCGCAAGGTTCGTTCCAACAAGGGCGTCAAGCGTGGTCCGCGAGGCTCCAAAGCGACCAACATCAACAATGTTCCGCTGAGCAAGCTGATCGAGACCATCAACGCCGAAGCTCCCAAGAAGGCTCGCAAGGTTCGTTCCAACAAGGGCGTCAAGCGTGGTCCGCGAGGCTCCAAAGCGACCAACATCAACAACGTTCCGCTGAGCAATCTGATCGAGACCATCAACGCCGAAGCTCCCAAGAAGGCTCGCAAGGTTCGTTCCAACAAGGGCGTCAAGCGCGGTCCGCGGGGATCCAAGAAGAATAACAATAACATTCCTGTGAACAAGCTTATCAAAACTATCAACGAAAGTCCCAAGAAGCCGACCCACATTCGCTTCACGAATAGCGTTAATAACATGAAATTCCTCAACTCGGCGCAGAAGAATCGTGTGAAGAACAATCTGAAGAATGCCACGAATGCACAAGAAAAGAATCGTATTTTGGCAAACGCCAAAAAACTTAACAGCCGGGAGGGAAAGAAACCGGTGAACTCCAACTCCAACTCCAACTCCAACAATAACTCGAATAACTTTTACATCGATGGTTTCAATAGCATGGAGAATGCAATCAACAATTCCATGGCAACTTTGAATTGGAACAAGGCGTTTGCGTCCATGCGCACTGGCAAAATGTCGCAACAAGAACTAAATCAAATGCATAAAAACGTGGCAAATGCGCAACGTCGACGCTTCGGTTCGGTAATCTCGAGATATAACAACTCAAAACCAGACCCCCTGAGTAATGCGGAATTCGAAAGACGTTCCCGGAAGTCCAAGTTCAAGAAGAACTAATCACTCCCCGGCAACCCAACTAAAACTGTGACGCAGAGGTACTTTTTTCATAAGATTGTAAATGTACGAGAACATTTGTTTCTTATAAAAAGAGTATTTATTATTTAGTTTCCATACATGACAGAGGCTAAGCCTGAACTCACCTTGAGGACGTTCCAGTTGACTGCGTACACCCGGTGCATGTTGTTACCACCGGAGGGAGACGTGACGTTCAATTTGATGGTATCGATGCGAGACGCGTTGATCGAACCGGACGGTTGCGCGGAGTTCAACTTGGCGGCGAACGACCAGGTGTAGACCGGGACGTTGTCGAGCTCGCCCTCCGGAAGGACACTGCAGTGCATGAGGGGGGTGATGGTGTGGTGATACACGTTGGACATATTCTCCGAGTGAGCGACGCCGTTCACGTAGAGGGTGGCCTTGTCGAAGGAGTACTCGTCAGCCCAGTTGGAATCGGAGGATTTCGCGTTGATGAGGTGGAACGCGCGGCACGGATGGTTAAAGTAGGTGAGGTCGAATTCCGTGTCAGTATTAGACGCGATTTGGTGCTGGGTCTGGGTGATGAGGAGTTGGTGTTCATTCTTCACGAAAAAGTCTCTCTCCGGAGTGTCCAAGAAAATGAACTGGCCGTACACGCGCGGGGTGGCGGACGGCGTGAAATTATCTCTGCACTTGATTTTAATCTCGACCGAGTGGTACTGCATGGCGACGAGTGGGAGGCATCGCGTGAAATCACCGTTACCGAAGAAGAACGGAATAAAGTAGTGGTCGGCTGAGCCGGCGGTGGTACCGTTCGCGTTCCCCTTCACGGCGGACGTCGTGACAGCACCCGAGGCGAGGGCTTGATCGGTGTTGTAGAGAACGTTGTGCACGCCCTGGATGAAGAGGGTGTCCAACACGCACACCTGTTGACCTCCGATCCAGAGGGAAAACTCGGTCGGGTTCGCGGCCGTGGAACCGTGCAAACCGGTGGCGCTCGGGGAGCCCACGGTATCGGCCGTCGCGATGCCCGGCGCCTCGATCCACACGTACGACAACAAATCGCCCTTCGACGTGATCGGGATCGTAATCTCGTTGTTGGCGGCGAACGTGCCGATGTAGTCGATGCGTTCCGGCTTCATGGAGAAGGGAGAATATCGCTTGTAGTTTTGTCTCCAGAAGGAGATTTCGGGCTGACCCGTGAGGTGGGTATCAGCCACGCCTCTGCTGACAAGTTCAACCAAAGCGCCACTCATGATTATTATAGTACACACATAAAAAATTTAGACTATAATTTTCCAAAGATGATTGAATTTCAAGCCCTGAGTTGGGAAGCGAGGGATGATGAAGACGGGTTTGGGTACCTCGTCTCCATCATCGGTAAAACCAGCGACGGCCGGTCGGTCTGTGTGACGACGAATTTTTCGCCGTACTTTTTCATTCGTCTTCCTGATAACTCCACGTCCTCGAGGATGGAGATATTGGCGTTGCTGGAGAAAAAGTACCCGGAGTGCGTCACCGGACACGAGATGACCGTTGGGAAATGCATGTGGGGTTTTCAAAATAACGAGGAGAGGAGATTCCTTAAGTTGGTTTTCAGAAATTTGGAAGCGAAAAAGAGGGTCGATTACTTTTTCAGACGTCCGGTGTATTTGGGTCGAGGTCCGACCATGTTTAAGGTGTACGAGGCCAATCTCGATCCGGTGTTGCGTTTCATGCACGACACCGGAATCAAGTCCACTGGGTGGGTGCGCACCGGAGACAAGTGCGTGCGCGCCCACAAGGCGGACGTCGACGTCGACCTGTGGTGCAACGACTGGAAGACCCTCACCCCGGTGGACAAGGATGAGATTGCACCCTTCGTGGTGGCGAGCGTCGATATCGAGTGTAATTCGAGCACTGGCAAGTTCCCGTCGCCGAGGGTACCCGGGGACGCGTGCTTTCAGATCGCGGTCACCCTGTGTCACCTGGGGAGCGACGAGCCGTATAAGAAGACGTGCCTGTGCTACAAGGAGACGGCACCGGATCCCGACTCTGGGGAAATTGTGAGTTACGACACGGAGAAGGATCTCCTGGAGGCGTTCACCCAATACGTCCAAGACAATAACATCGATATCCTCACGGGGTGGAATATCTTTGGCTTCGATCTTCAGTATCTCTACCGGAGAGCGGTGATGTTGCAGGCTAGGAAGTTCTTTTACCTCGGTCGTCTCCGGGGTCAGCAATCTGAGTTGCAGGAAAAAATATTGTCTTCGAGTGCCCTCGGTGACAACGTGCTGTTGCTCTTGCCCATGAGTGGACGATTTGTGTTCGATCTTTTCGCTGAGGTGAAAAAGGGATACAAATTGGACAGTTACAGCCTGAACTCGGTGAGTAGACTGTTCCTGGGTGACGAGAAGATTGACATGACACCGCACGAAATGTTCAGACGTTACCGGGAAGGCACGCCACACGAGTTGATGGAGGTGGCACAGTACTGCATCAAGGATACCCTCCTGCCACACCGGTTGATGAAGCGTCTGTGCACCCTCCTGAACCTCCTGGAGATGGCTTCCGCGACGTGGGTGCCCATGGATTTCCTGGTCACCCGAGGACAACAGATTAAAGTTTTTTCACAACTCACCAAGAAGGCCAAGGAGTTGGGTTTCAAAGTTCCCACAATTTATAAAGATTACAAAACTGAAAAGACATATTTCGGAAAGGAACAAATAATCATTCCTGAAAATTACGTGGGGGCGACGGTGTTGGAGGCACAGACCGGTGCCTACTACAGCCCCATCACAGCCCTCGACTTTGCTTCCCTGTACCCATCCATCATGACGGCGCATAATCTGTGTTATAGCACCCTGGTGAAGGATCCGGTGTACGCCAACATACCCGGTGTGGAATACGAGGAGTTCGACGTGGGTGGGGTCACGTGCCGGTTCGCCCAAAACGTGCCGAGCATCCTCCCCGAAATCCTAAACGAGTTGAAGGCTTTCCGGAAAAATGCCAAGAAGGACATGGCCCTCGCCACCGGTTTCATGAAGAAAATTTACGATGGTCGACAGTTGGCCTACAAGGTGAGTATGAACTCAATGTATGGTTTCACCGGGGTGAAATCAGGAATTCTCCCGTGTTGTGAGATCGCCGCGACCACCACGGCCAAGGGTAGAAGTATGATCGACGAGACCAAGCAATACGTCGAGAAACACTTTCCGGGAGCAAAGGTGAGGTATGGGGATTCCGTGACACCGGATTCAGCTCTCTTAATAAGAGACAGGAATGGTGTCATAAAGACCACTCGAATCGATGCACTCGTATCCAGCTACGAATCCAGGTCTGATGGCAAAGAATTCTCCGATGTTCAAGGAATCGAAGTGTGGAGTGATACTGGTTTTACCGAAATAAAACAAGTTATTCGACATAAAACGGAAAAGAAGATATTCAGAGTTTTGACTCACACAGGGGTCGCCGATGTCACTGAAGACCACAGCTTATTGTCAGTTGACAAACGCGAGATGAAACCGGGTGACGTCGCCGTGGGTGTTGAACTTCTTCATCACGATTGTGGACGTGCATTTGAATGCGACATTCAGACTCACATCACAAATGCAGAAGCAAAGGTCATGGGTTTCTTCTTGGGTGATGGGTCATGTGGCCATTACGGTCAAAAATATTCATGGGCACTAAATAATTCAAACACAACAATTCTCACTACGATGCAAGAGTTGTGTCCATTCGAGACAAAAATATTGGATACGTTGCAGTCCAGTGGTGTGTATAAGTTGGTACCAACCGGAAACATAAAAGATGTGACTTTGCGGTATCGTGCACTGTTTTACAACGCACACAAGGAAAAGATAGTGCCTCCGTGTATACTGAATGCACCTCTTGACATCGTCAAGTCATTCTGGGATGGGTATTATTTATCGGATGGTGACAATGACCGAACGCAGACCATCACGCGTTTCGATATGAAAGGCAAGGAGGGAAGTTTGGGTTTATGCTTTCTTGCTCGACGACTTGGTTACAACGTCTCACTAAACTGTCGAGATGATAAAGAACAAATATTCAGACAGACCTGCACAAATGGAAAACAACGACGCAATCCACTGGCCATAAAAAAAATTGAGCAACTTGGAAACACATCCGATTACGTGTACGACTTGACGACAGAGTCCCATCATTTTCACGTAGGTCCGGGTCACATGGTTGTTCATAACACGGACTCAGTCATGGTTGAGTTTGATTGCGAGGGCCGAACCGGTATGGACGCCGTGGAGTACAGTTGGCAGTTGGGTGAGAAGGCCGCCGAGGAGTGCACCTCTCTCTTCAAAAAACCTAACGATTTAGAGCTGGAAAAAGTCTTTTATCCATTTATCCTCTACAGTAAGAAGAGATACGCGGCCAAACTGTGGACCAAGGGAAAGGATGGTGAGATGCACATGGATTACGTGGACGTGAAGGGGTTGAGTCTCGTCCGGAGAGATAACACCCCCCACGTCCGGGAGGTGTGCAAGGAACTCCTGAACATTATCCTAGAGAGTAACGACGCAAAGCCGGCCGTGGAGTTGGCGAGGGAGAGGGCCCTCGAACTCCTCACCGGAGACGTCCCACACGAGAAATTGATCCTCTCACAGTCTCTGTCGGACACGTACAAGGTGAAGGGCAAACCGGTGAGCATCACGGAAACCGATGAGCACGGTCGATACCTGAGTGCTGACATTAGCATGGCGCACGTGCAGGTGATGCACAAGATGCGAGAGAGAAAACCCGGTTCGGAGCCGAGGAGTGGCGATCGGGTGCCTTTCCTGCTCACGAAGACCGAGGCCGGTCACCGGGCGAAGGCTTTCGAGAAGAGCGAGGATCCCAAATATGTCTTGGAACACGACATTCCAGTTGACTATCACTATTACTATCTGAACAAGTTTCTCACACCGGTGTCTGACCTCCTGGAGCCCCTGGTTCAGGGTGCGAAACAGGAAATCTTCGGTGAGATTACGAACCGGTACAAACCCCCGAGGGCGAAGCCCAAAAAGAAGACCGCGACCACCATCGAATCGTTATTTAAAAACTATGACCCCAAGAAAACTAAGGCGAAAGATGGAACAGAACATTCCGAAAAAATTGATTGATTGTTTCGAGGAGAGTGTTCAAAATTCAGTGAATGACGCGTGTCGAGAATTCGCCGACCGGGTGTGTCGCACGTACAACCTCAATAAGATGGACGTGATGGCGTTGATCCCCGACGTGCGCACCGGTTCGGGGGGAACGAAATGTCGGGGGGTGAAGAAGGACGGGGCGTGTTGCACGCGTGAGGGGCCATACGAGGGATACTGCAAACTCCACCTGTACCAGAAGAAGGCCACGGTGCCCACACCGGTTCCCAGGGTGCATTCGAACCTCCACACCCACGATCCCTCCGTGGGGTTTGTGTGTGGATGTCCGGAGTGCGATAAGATGATGGACTCGGGGTTTAAAGATTTAGACGACATGATAGGGTAATGACTACAAAATCGGAATTGCTTTTCGCTTCTATCAACGACTTTTACAGTGACCCCACCCATCGGGAGACGCTGATAAACGTCCTCAACAAGAAGAACGGTTCCCCGTCCCTCCGTAGCATCGAGTGGTTCATCACCAACTACGCGAAGAAGAATCTGACAAACTACCCGAAGGATGGGAAGATCTTCACCGTGCACTGCGCGTACAAGAGCACCCTGAACGGTTTCAGTAAACGTTTCTTCGATCCTTTCTGTCGTTCCTCAAAGATTTCCTACCGGATACCGGGCACGGACGTGGAGATTCAGACGACCCTCGCGCAGTTAAATTTCATAAGGTGGGTCATCCGGAGTGGCATCCTCACCTACATGGAAAACAATCGTCTGATCCTCTTCAACAAGTGAGGTGGAATCTTTCTCCGAATCTTATCTGCGAAGGTGACATTTTTCCTCGCGATGCCTATGGATGGTTCCGCGAGGGCGAGTACCGTCAGGGCTTCGTGTTCCGTGAGGGGTGCCTCCGGATCGGCCTTGACTTCTGAGATGGTTTCCGGGTGGATGGCCAACTTTCCATCTTCTATTTTGAAAACGGTATATCCGGTGTAATACATGTGTAGCGAGTACGTCTCCGTGAGTCCCGACTCGAGAGTACACTCCAGGGTGGTTTTATTCCCCGTGAGTGTCGAAAAATCCAAGCTCCCCGATGGTTCCACGACGAGTGGGTTCATCGAGAAGCTCATAGTGTAAATGTTCCTCACCGGACGCGCCAATTTCTTTTGGAAGGGCACGAGGTATTTGAAAAAGTTGTGGTCTGTGGTGGTAGTGTTCGGGAACCGGTTACCTTTCACGTAAAATTTGGCATCCTTCATGACTGGCACGAAGAAGGTGTTGAGTTCGTCGAAATCGTCCGCCCTCGAAAAGTTGTACCGGTTGTGGCAGAAGAATTTCCCTTCGTCCGTCTCCCCGGCAGCTTTGATGACATTTTCTTGTTCGAACCTTTTGTCCCGGAAGAACCAGTGGATGGCCTTGACTGGAATGTTCGGGACGAGTTGTTGGGTCAGTGTGGTGTCACCGGGTACCGTGTCTGTCACCGGATGTTGGGTGACGATGTCCGTGACAAAGGTTTGTGGAACTTTTTGTAGGTACAACCTCTCCTCCCTGGTCACGGTGATTTCCTCGGTGATAATGTTAAACTCCGTGAGGGACAACACTTGTGAGTCGGCGTCACAGAAATATTGTTGTGGGAAGAATTCAAATTCAAAGATTATTTTTTGTTTGTGACACGCACAGAGGGGAAAGTATGGTCTATTGGGATTGTTCCCGGAGTACTCGTCCGTGGCATATTTCCGACTGAAGAACATGTTGATGGGTATGAGGATTTCGGACTCGTATGCGCTCACGACGTCGTTCTCGTTGAGTTCCGTGGAATCGAAGGCCAAGCTCCGATTGACCATGAACCGGTTGGCGACTTTTTCACTCATCTCCAGGTACAATTCATCGTTGATGATACCCCAATCGGCGTGGTATTTCTCCAAAATATTTTCATCAATTCTCATGGTGACCGACTTTACGATGTGTCTCCCGATTTGGTCTGTGTAATTCTTTCCACCGGTGAGACCGGGGAGGGTGATGGACACCCACATGTTCGACAGGAGGTCACCCCTGTCTTGTGGTCTGAACTCCACCTTGAGAGTCTCCCCGAACGGCCACGTGACCTTCCCCCCGGGATTCTTCACGGGTGTGCTCCGGTGATACTTTGAGAACTGAGAGTGTCTCTTACTTTCGTAGAAAAATTCACCGTCTTCCGGTTTCTTCGACAGGAGGTGGGGCTCCTGTGCTCCAATGGCATCGATGCAGATTCGAGCTCCTTCGCCACCGGCCATATCTAATGTTGATTTACAAAAAAAATATACACGAATATCAGATGGCGCGCACAAGGTTCGGACGACTTCGATCGTCGACGACTCGTGCGAAACCAGTCGTTGAAAAGAAGAAAACTCGTAAAGTCAGGGCACGTAAAAACAAATCGCCTGCGGACAGGTGCAAAGAAGTGATAGATGCCTGTAAAAAATATTTTGATTTGGACATTCAGGGCGACAAGCTGGAGGATGAATACCAGTCCCTGTCGGATCAGCTCCGTCAGGTGATTTACACCGGTGATAACCTCAAGTCCGCCCGTCTCATTCAGAGAATGTCTGCGATTTCCAGGAAGATTGATCGTGTCACGAAAGATGCTCAAATGGCGAAAGAACAGTGCATCATTCAGGGTGGGAAGAATGAACAGCTGTGCGTTCTTCCGAAGGTGGTGACGCCGAAGTGGGTCGGAACCGCTCAGAAGCTCACCAACACGAACACGAAGACCCGGGTGAAAGTCAATTCGGTCAACACGAATGTATTGAGAAAAGTCGCGAAGAACGTTGGTGTGAACACGACAGTGAAGAAGAATCTCACCAAGGAAGAGTTGAAAAATAAATTGGAAAAGGTGAGAGACAGAAATATCAGGGCGAGTTTGAGCATGAACAACCTACAACAGATGGCGAGGCGTCTCAGGGTGAATGTCACGAAGAATGTTCCGAAGAACCGGAATCAACTCTTAGCGAGCATCACAAAGTCTGCGAATAAAAACGCCCTTCAGAGAGAGTTGAACCGGTTCGCGAGACTCCAAAAACTCGAGAAGAAGACGTCCAATCAAGCCGTGGCACTCGCAAATAGAAAACAAAAAGCGAATGAGATTGCGAGAAACAAAATGAAGCAAGACATGAAGACGACGATTGAACGCATGAAGAAGCATGGTGTCTTCGTGGGCATAGAAAACCTTGAAAAGCATCCCGAAAAAATGTCCTACTACAAGGATCGCATGAACAAAATCAATCAGACCGAAAAGAAAAGACAACAACAATTGAAAGCATACGCGAACCGGTACAAGAGAATGTCACCGACTGCAAAGGCACAAGAGAATCGAAAATACAAGGCGTGGAAAAACAGACAAAATAAAGCGTACGTGAAGGGTCAGGTGAGCGACATGATGGCTCGACTGGTTCGAGCCGGTGAGAGGAGAGAACAGAGGGAAAAGAATAAACAATACATCAAAGATGAGGTGAGTGGTATCATGAGGCGTCTCACGAAACCGAACAGAGTGAAGAAGCGATTACAATAAAGTTTCTAACCACATGTCGCGCGGTCTCTTATTCTTGAGTTCGGAATATTCCCTCTGTGCCTCCTGCGTCTGTTGCACGAGGGACGCGATGGCCTCCTCCGTGTACTGCCAAGTCTTGATGTCGAGGAGGTAATTGTAATTTCCATCCACCGGTGGAAAGTATTTAGAAATGTCACCCTCCAGTTCAGCCCTCTTCCTCTTGAAGACTTTGATGTGGTCGTTCACCACACACCACACGAACTGTGCCTTGTGACTGCACACAAGTGCCTTGGCTTGGAACTTTTCCAAAAGATATTTTTTCCTCTTTTCGAAATATTCCATTCGAATCTCAACATAGTCGGACAATATTTCATTTGGTGAATTATATTTTTTAATCCCAGTGGGGTGGAACAGGTGCATGTTGGATGTCTTGAAGGTCTCGGAGAGTTTGAAGTCTTTCACCGGATCACCTCCGGTGTACCCCACGATTTTGAAATGCACCCTCTCCGTGGTGGAGTTGTTGACATAGTTTGAAATAGTTTTCTCTTCCACGAGTTTGTCCAAATGTTCCTTGAAATCTTGGATCCACCTCCCCGGAGGCAGTTCGGTGACGCATCCATCCTCGTATTTTCCCCGCGCCACCCAAGTGTGTTCGTCCACCCTCTCCACGGTGCCCCCAAAATTTTTAAACCATGGGTGCATGTCCTTCACCGGAGTTCCCACCAACATTCTTTTTATATTTTCATTCACCACCTCTGGATTATAAGATGGAATGTTGGAAGAAAATCCAGTACCGATCCCCTTCGAGCCGTTGACCAAGACCATGCACGTGGTCGGCACGAAATATTCCGGTTCGACCCTCTTTCCGTCATCTTCCAGGTAGTTCAAGACTGCGTCATCTCTCGGGTCGAATATCTGTCTCGTCTCCGGAGACAATTTCGTGAAGATGTATCTCGGTTGGCTCGCGTCCTTACCACCCATGATGCGCGTGCCAAACTGTCCACACGGGACGAGGAGATTGATGTTGTTCGAACCTGTAAAATCCTGTGCCAACTTGACGATGGTCTCGGCGAGGCTCACCTCTCCGTGGTGATACGCAGTCTTCTCGCTGACGTAGGACGCGAGTTGCGCAACCTTCATCTCCCCAGTCAGGTTTCTCGCGAAGCACGCGTGGAGGACCTTTCTCTGGGACGGTTTGAACCCATCAGCCACGTGTGCGATGCTCCTCCTCAGATCGGCGATTGAAAAGTTTACCAAATCTCTGTGAACAAAGTCAGTGATTGAAATATTTTTTATTTTTCCATAATCGATCTCTTCTCCGGAGTCTTTTGTTTTTTCTTGAATTAATTTTTTTCTGTCATCAGCCAACTTTTTGTCGAACGCCAATTTCATGGACGTGTCCGCGTCTCCATCCATGTCGAACGCCACGGTCAACTTGTCGATGTCTGTGAAATACTCCCTCGCCTCGGCACTCGTGGAGGTTCCGAGACCCTTGTAGTACTTGACTTTGTGTTTGTCCGACCCGTGGGTTTCCCACCACTTTTTGAAGGTTGAGAGACTGTAAAAGTTTTTTCCGGATACTTTCACCACTGGAGTAATCATACTCACAACAAAATTTAATTCCAAGAGGGAGGGCCACATGGTGTGAATGAGGTTGAGGATCAAACCCTTGATGTGTGTGCCATCGTCGTCGGCGTCTGTCATGATCATGAGTCTCGAGTAGCGGAGTTCACTCAAACTCGTGTACACCTTTCCCTGTTGGAGACCCAAAATCTTTTTAATGTTTTGAAACTCGGCATTCCCGGAGAGTTGGTTCACACTCGCATCCCTCACATTGAGGACTTTTCCCCGGAGCGGAAAGACACCATAGTAATCTCTCCCGACCACACTCAAACCGGCGATCGCGAGGGATTTGGCCGAATCACCCTCCGTCAGTATGAGGGTACATTTGTGTGACTGTGCCGTGCCTGCTTTGTTGGCGTCGTCCAGTTTGGGGATCCCCGTGATTTTGGATTTCCTCGCCGACCCATCCGTCTTTGCCAGCAATTTCATCTCCTTGAAACGTGAGAGTGAGAGGAGTTCATCTTGGATTCCAGTCTTGAGAACATTTTTGAAGAAGGTCTTGGTGGGTGGTTCGAAGGTCGATCCGAACGTTACCGGTTTGGACGTGCACTCATTTTTTATTTGTGAAGAAAAGGTTGGATTCTCCAATGTGCTCTTCACAAATAGCATGAAAGTATTTTTCACTTGGGTGGGTGTCAACTTTATTTTGGATTTCATCTCATCGATCAGTCCCTGTGCGATCAGGTTGGCCACAGATTCCACGTGGGTTCCACCCTTGGAAGTGCAAATTCCGTTGACGAAACTGACGTGGTTGTATCCCTCACCGGAGGCGCCCACACAGACCGACCACCTCGGGGTTTCCACGAAACACGAGTTCTCGAGACCGTGCATCTTCGCGTACCCCTCCAAGTTCACCCTCGGGAGGACTTCTCCATTGAACTTGACTTTACACTTTGCAGACGTGCACACGTTGGCGTCCCACACCCTCTTGTGCACGAGTTTCAGGAAATCATTCTCGACGTGGGTCATACCAAACCTTTCCCAGTCCGGAGTGAAGGTCACGGACACGACGGGTGTCGAACCAGCGTATGACTTGATCGACGGTTTGCCACACACCTTCATGTTATCCGTCCACACCTGAGAATAAATATGTTTGTTCACTGGATCTTTTATTTTTATTTTGAATTCCTTGGAGTAGACGTTTGTGAGTTTGGCGCCGTACCCATTCCTCCCACCGACCACCCTCTTTTGAGAATCATCGTAATTTGTGGACGTGAGGAGGTGACCGAAGACGAGTTCCGGGCAGTACACACCCTCCTTCTCGTGGATCTCAACGGCGATCCCCCCCAAGGGTCCGTTGTTTTCCACACAAACCTCTCCGGTGGCGCTCACGGTGACGGCGATGGACGTGACATCCGTGGGATGTTCCGAATTCCTATCGATGGCGTTGACGAGGATTTCGTCGAATATTTTCAGGAGGGCGGGCGAGTACGTGACGATCTCCCTGACAAACCGGAGACCGTCCCCGTGGACCACCCAGATCTCCTCGGAGGTTTTGTCGACCCCACCCACGTAGGAATCAGGTCTCTTCAGGATGTGCTCGACGTGCGTGAGTTTCTGCACCTTCGAGCTCATGGCGCGTGGTGTAGTTGTATCGTGTGTTCAACAGGCTGAGCCACGATCTGAACTCCGCCTCCGTCCAACCGGACGGGTGTGGTGTTTGAAAGCGAACGGCACCCAACTCCCTCTGACGAATTCCGTGCGGATTGACTTTTATTTTCCGGTGGAAACATTCACTGCATAGTTTCACCCATCTCTTGCCTAATCTTTTATGATACCAAAACCTCGACAACGCAATGTGAAAATCTGCCCACGTATCCCTTATGTGTTTCCTATATATGATGTTTTCCAGGGGATGCACGTTAGTGTATCTCAGATTTATCGGCGTGTGACAGAAATGACATCTGTCCCAGAAAATCTTCATCCTCACAAACGATCGCTCGAAGACTTTAACTTAAAGATGGGAAAAATCGGGAGGGGTCGTCGCGCCCTGAGGCAGAAGCAGATTGGCGAGACGTACGACCATTTCCAGCGGGAGGTGTGTTCGGAGATGTCGCGGAGGCACGGAGGCGAACCGGCGATGAGGTTGCTCGAGGAACTCGAGATCTTCGAGAAGACCTACAACACGTGTTTGGTCGATTTCTCGGACTCCGCGCACAGGGGGATCCTCCTGGATCTGGCGTTGCGCAACAATTACCGCACGCTCGACATGTACGTGGGCGTGAAGGGTACCCTTCCACCGCGCGCCATGGTTCTCGACCACTACAAGTCGGAGAACAACCCGATCCACACGGAGCAACAGTATCAAGACGCGCTCGGGGCGATCGAGTTTACGAAGGATAAAATTTTTACGAAGAATAATGAGTGGTGTGCGATGTGCTTGAAAGATATCACCGGTTCACCCATAGGCTTCATAGTATACAGGCTCATGCGCTCGAGTGTTCCCGTGTGTCACATAGAATACCTGTGTGTGGACGCGGTGCAGAGGGGTGTGGGATTCGGTCGTGCCCTCGTGAGAAGGATTGAAATGTTTGTGAAATTTTTTGCACTCTATCGAGACGACGCCGTGATGACCGTGCGTCCGAACAGGGAGACTGTGACTTTTTGGAAAAATTTTGGTTTCGTGGAGGATGCATCTGGGTTGTTTGTAAAAACCCCGTAGTAATAAAGACACGACACGTATAAAATGTAAGAAATCAGCATGGAACACTTTGCCTCCATCCTCCGAGCGAAAAACTACGCACCGTCCACCATTCACTCGTACATCAAAGTCTTGAAGAAGAGTGACGTCAATCTCCGGGACAGGCGTAGCGTTCGTCGGGCACTCAACGATAACAATGTGAGTGATCAGCAGGGTGAACGTTTCCGTGCCTTCTTGGCGTACGACAAGTTCCTCCACAACAACAATCTCCCCGGAGGTCGTTCGAAGGTGCCGTCGACGATGACCCTCCGTGACGCGTGTCTTCGACAAACCACCCGCACCGATGTTTCGAAGGTGTATTGGCTCGTCCACGTGCGTGGATACAAACCGCTCACGGCTGTGACGTACGTGAACCTCTCGAAGAAACAACCCGGGGAGGATCGACACCGGAACGTTCACCGTGCCCGAATATCCCTCGAGGATTACCGCGACATTCCCATTGAAGACGCGCACATTCGCGATTACTATACCAGTCTCGACATGTAAAAAATATCAGCATACATCAGATGTACCAATACTTGCTTTTGACCTGTTTCGTCGCCTTATTGGTATCAGGAAATTATCGTCGTGGAAAGGTGAACACGTACAACGTCCTCATTCGCCAAAGCGCCCGCTACGCGACGGCCGCGCAACAGGACGCGTCGCCCCTCGTCGCTGTCTTGCACGCGAACTACGCCGCGGCCTATTTTTACGCTCTGAAGGATATCGCGAGCGAGGGGGAGATCCACAACGCCACCGGTGTGGACGTCAAGAAATTCCGAGAGCACATCACCGGTGTGCAAGATCAGGTGACGCGCAGGGTGAACGAGGCGTGTCCAGCGTTCGCCGGACAGGTCGATCTGTATCTCTCGACCATTGCGGGGGAAACGTAAATAAAGGTGTGACGCGAATGTAAATTACAAAATGATCCCTGTAGTGAGAGATGATGTTTGGCAATCATGTCTCAAACAGGCGTGTAAGGCACTTAAGAAGAGTGTACCGGATGAAAAGTGTGAGAAGTTTGCAGATGCCTCATGGAGACTTAAGAAGCGATACCAAAAATATTACTCGAGTAGAAAGACGATTGTAAAGAAATAAAATGTAGATGTATCATAGTTATGTTTCTCGATCAAGAAAATCTCCGACCGGTGATCGTAGCGATGGCCCTATACATCGCCATCAGCACCCTCGTCCCACCCCTCGTGAAAAAGCCCACCGGTGTGAAGGCCCTTGACGATTTGACGATGATGATTATCGCCCAGCGTAGTCAGATGATGAGTGGAACAATTCTCATTGGTTTGATTGTTCTCGCGACCAACTACATTGTCGAAGAAATTCTTGTGTAACGTTCTCACCGGAGACCATGTGTCGAGTGTGTGCACCGTCCATGTATTTCAACTTTTGTTCATAACAGTCCGTCATGTATTCCAAAAGGTGTTCGAAGGAGGGATTTCCCCATTCCATCCCCTTTTGAAATAGAAAGTCATCCGCTAAAACCACCCCCTTCGTGCACGGAATCATGTATGGTGTTTTAATGTATTCTGTGCTTCCACCGTAACCGGTGGTAATCACCGGTTTATCTCGGAGCGCGGCCTCCACCTGACCCATCCCCACACCCTCGGATTTAGAAAAGGACACGTACACGTCACCCATTGTGTGAATGTCTTCCATATCGCTCTCCGGTAACAACCCATTGATGACCTTGACGCGTGGAATGTTTGGTTGCCAATGTTTGAAGTGGGTGGCTTTTATCAGGAGACGTGAATCTTCCTTGTTCAGTCTGATGAATGCTTCGATGATCTTGTTCACCTGTTTCCTTCCGTCGAATACGTTTCCGATGTGGTAGAAGGTGTACGGTTTTGTAGTTTCCGGTATGTGTGCATGTATGATGAAGAACTCATTCTCAGGAAATTGTTTGGAAAGAATATTTTTACAGAAGACACTGGGGACTGCAATTTTGGTGAACTCTCTGAAGATGAGTCCGTAGTCCGGGTGCACGGTCTCCGTCTCACACACAGTCATGACTGTAATCCTGTCAGCGACTTTCTTGATTTTTTTACAAAACTCAGTGACACCAGGGAAGGGTATGAGGAAGGCAAAGATTTCATCACACTTTTCCGGTAACTCCTCCTTGACTTTGTTGAGTTCCACATACCGTGATCCAGGAAACAGTTTCATATATTTCATACAGTGTTGACCAATCCCTGACATGGGTGTTGGACCGATGAACAACATGTGTCTCGTCTCCAGAGACAATAATCTTTTCTTTTAATTATATATAATGGATGCTCTCAAGAAGGAAATTGAAATGGAGTCTTCCAAGAAGACTGTCGACTCGAGATTGTGTGACCTACTGTTAAAGGTTTTGGAGGAGGTGGAGAGACGTCCGGCTGAGAGTGCAACGCCGGTCACCCCCGCTCGTGGTCCTCGGGGTGAGCCAGGTCCGGCTGGTCCCCGTGGCGAGCCAGGTCCGGCTGGTCCGGCTGGTGTGTGTCAGTGTAAGTGTACCCAAGAGAAGAAGGCGTCGACGACGACGACGACTCGTAAGAAGAAGACGTCCGCCCCCGCTCCTTCTCCGGAGGCGTCTGCGTAAGCATCTCAGTCACGGTCTCGTATAAGATGGTCATCAGTGCGAATTGATACGAGAGGAATCCCACGAATGTATATCCGGGATTTAAACTGTATTCCTGAAAATTGTGGTTCCACCACGATTCAAAAATGGCAACCCCCACCGGTACGGCGATGTGTTTTTGAATCGAAACAGAATTTTCTATAGTGTCCACGTGTCCACACAGGAGGTTCAAGTACGTGAGGGAAGTTCCCACCCCAATGACCGTCGACACTCCCGAGAGGGTGTCTCCGGTGAGAGTGTTACACGTGACCAGGGCTGTACCGGCCAACAATGTATTTCTTCTCAGATTCTTTTTAAGTTTCACATAGGGGGTTGACTTGCAACACGTGATCATTTATGAATCCTGTGAAAAAAATAGTTGGATAATACATACAATGAACGTGAATTTGGAGGCTATGCTTCGTGCCCTTGGTCTTTTCCTGGGAGTGTATTTCACCACCGGGTGGAGTATCAAGTCGCCTCCGGTTTGGGACACGATGTTGATTATCTGTGCCGTGTCTGCGGGTCTGGCCGGTTCGTTTGCATCAGGGACTCGTTCTCCCAAGATGAACATCAAAAATAACATGCAGGCTGTCACCAATCGTTAAAAAAATATTGACTCCTAGTATATGTCGGCATTTGTAATATCATTCTTTGCATGTCTTCTCATAGCCGTAATTTTGATTGGCATTAAATACGCACCGTCAGGAGAAGACACCAACACCACTACCACCGGACCGAGTCCGAGTGTTGCTAACGGTGGTGGGGACGTTCTCACGATTACTGAGAATGGTGCCACGCGAACGGAAAAATATCGCATGCGTCGTCGTCGAGAAGGGTACATGATCATACCAAACGTTTTACAATGTTACGAAGATCCTAAACCAGACTGGTGTTCATCGATGAATTACAAATCTGAAAATGGATTAGCTTTTATCTACGATGAGGCTCTTGGTACAAGTCCACCACCATATGACGAGGAAGCCGACACTCCAACTCCAACTCAGTGTCCTGGTGGCGGGTACGATTGTACGTTTATCGAAAGGTATGATTCGGAGGGGACTCTTGTAAGTATCTCGAACAAGGATGGAGAAGAAATGCTCGAAAAAATGGCAGACGACGCCTGGGCAGGAAAATGGGCTGATTGGGATTATGCCAACGTGATTAAAAGGGATGTGGAATACAAGGGTGGCAAGATGTTTTTCACGAAAGATACAAGTGAAGGGTTGATATCGACAAAGACCGGTGACGAATTTACACTTAAACTTGCGTCCATGGTAGGCATTTCGAGCGTTTACTTCATCGCATTGTTGTTGTTTATGTATGAAGCCGGAGAATCGAAACCAGATTCAATCGTTTTAAATGTGAAAGGTGCTAAGGCGGGTTTCGACGACCTGCGTGCGAAAACACAACGCAGAGAGCCACCAGAGCAAGACACGTAGTTTACAACAGGATATCTAAATTTTTTATTGCTCCCCTCACCACCCGGGGTCTAACGACATCTCGTCTCATGTATGGGTGATTTATCAAGTAATTTCCGATACGATGAGTCATGAGCGTGCAATTCATGTACACGTGAAACGCGTCAGTCACCTGTGAGGGAGCAGGTGGTTCCTCCGGCGGTGGTGCCGTGACGTTATCCGGTGTTTCACTTGTCCGTGATTCTTCTGAATCGGAAGACACATCGAAGGTGCTTCTGCGCAAAGCACCCGGTGGGAGAATCTTTTTTTTCTTCAACCGGAGAAAGTATTTCTGTGCGTGACTCGCCACCTGTGTCGGCGTTCTCGACGTCACGAATTCTCTGGATATGGCTTTCCAGTTACCTTTTCCGAATCGTTCAAGTCCCCGGAGGAACTGTATGTGTTCCTCGTTCGACCACTTGCGACCAACCATTTGGATCGTGCGCGCGTGATCTGTGGGGGGTTAAAGATAAGATTCTAAATTTTAAAAACGCGCACATGCGACAAAGATACGCAATTTTGTGGATTTTACCGTATGCCGTCATATTGGCAATTCCGGAGTTAATTATGGACTTGGTCGCTACATCGAGGAATTTCGTAAATGTGGTGCATGGGGAGGCCACCCTGTTATACCACGATCTCGAAGGGGACGCGTCGTCAGACAGCGACTCGGACGAGACGGTGCCTTCCGATATCGACAGTCACGACACGGCTGACGACGCGAAAGAGGATTGATGCTGTACACCCACGACTGGCTCCTCGCATTTTGTCACGCGACGCGCAACCTGCCCCGCGATCTCCAGCAGAAGATCTTCGATCAGTTGTGCGAGGAGTACGTTCCCCCCACACCGGAGGCACCTCGAAAGAGACGATGAAAATGAAATGGTTTCTCATTATCTTGAATAACCTGTGTCGCGCACTCTCGTGCAACGACGACCAAGTGAACGTTCAGATCTTCACGTCGATCTCGAACCGACTTAAGAACTAAAACCGCTGTAACACTTAAGACCAAGCACGCTATGAATTTCCTCGATGAAATTTTCAATTATTTCGTTCCCCCGGTTCGCCCTCCGGAGACCCATCATATAAAGCCCTATTTTGACACTAAGATTATAAAGGCTAAAAATATAGACACCGGTGAGGACGTCTGGCTGGAGATGCCTATGAGTCAGGTCGACCTGCGTCGCCTCAAAGATACGCGCGTACATGGCGGAGACTCTCTTTGAACTTATGAACACTGTCGACAAGCACAGCGAGAACATGACTGACGCAGCCTACCGTGACATATGCGACCGAATGTTGAACGTGTGGAAGGTGCGTCCGGTCAAGATCGTACCCCCCTCGGGTGGACTCCACTACGGATCGCCCGATCAACCAACTTCTTCTTCACGTGCTTTGAACAAGAGCCTCGAGCTCGTGAACAAGAAGATTCAGGCTCTCATCGAGAGGGTGACAGACCCGAGCGTGACACCGGAGATTGAGCGTGACATCCGGGAAGAGATACGTGCGCTTCAGGAGAATCGGGAGTCTCTCATTTTCATGCTTGACGATAAGTGATCTTGCACCACCACTCGTTGAGACCGGCGAGTTCGAAGCCCACGTGGATGAAAGCTCCGGCGAGCAAGATAGAGGTGACTTCATCGGTCGCTTTCCTGAACATGTAATATAGAGCGTAGTTCATCAGCGCGATAACGACGGCTTCCGTGGCGATCGTCGCGGGGGGTCTCATGATATCTATGTGTGAGATATTTTTTAAATTCAAATTCAAAATTCAAACGACACTTACGTGAAATGACTAGTCGTGACCCAACCGGAGATTCGATCGCGATCCGCACTCTGAGACGCGCGCGATGAACGTTCTGTCCGTGAACGACGTGAGACTGAAGACGACTGGTGAGTTGCTTATGGCGACGGCGGATACTTTCTTCGACATCAAGGAGAGTATTCCGGAGAGTCACTACGTCTCGAGCATGAACGCGCTGTGTGAGCTCGAGAAACGTTTCAAACAGGTGGACAAGGATCTGCGACTTATGTGGTACACAAACAACCACCCGGTGAACGTCGAAGACATAAACGTGGAGGAGGGAGATGAGGCGTCTTCTATTGCCGTGGTTGAAGCTGGGAACATGACTCAGGAGCAGGCGAGGGAGCGTCTAGTCCTAGATCTTATCTCAGTCAGTCGCTGGCGCCTTTGGTCAGAGGTCACGATCAAAAGCATGAAGCCAGTGAAGAGATTCACGGCAAAATTCAGAATGCTGGCATACAAGATGATATCTTCCCAGGAGAACATCGACATATCGTCGGTGACGACGTACGAGAGCCTCCGGCGACAGAGTTCCCGCCTTCAGGACGTTGACGAAAAGACGTTCATATCTAACTTCAAAACGGCCTATAATATAGCCCTCGAACACAAAAAACGAAATCTAGAACAGTTGATACACAATTTCACTGTGAAGGAAGAAGCCTTAAAGTCACTGCTCGCTATGTAATGAAGAAAAATATCATGCAATTATCCTATGTTGCGTGGGACACGGAGACGTCCGGTAAGTGTAAGCTCTATTCCAAGCCGACGAGAGACACCCTGTGGGCTTGGGATTCGTGTCGCATCGTGTCTATCGCCGCCATCCGGTACAGGAACGGGAAGGAGGATGGTCATTTCTATGAGGTGATATACCCGGAAGACTTCACGGTAGGTGCGACGCATGTGCATGGTATCTCTCACGACTATGCCCTCCAGCATGGAAAAAAGTTCAGGAAGGTTTTCGAAGAGTTCAAAGACTTTGTGGGAGATGATTTGATGGTTGCCCACAATAGTACATTTGATGAGAACACGTTGCACCAAGAACTCATCAGGCAAAATCTGGACACGAGTTTCATGGCAACGCACGAGTTTGTGTGCACATACTATTTGTATCAACGTGACCGGTGTGCAAAGGGTGGAAAGTTGATTAAGGTCTACGAGGAGATATTTGGTGAGGAGTTTGACAACGCCCACAACGCCCTCGCGGATGCCCGTGCATGTGGTCGCATCTACCCGACCCTCTTGGGACGCCTCCGGGTACCCGGAAAAATCCCTGCACAGAAGATCGTCATCAACGCGAGTGACGTGGCGACTGCTATTTTGTGTGGACTTGGTGACCCCCACGAGTTGATTCGAAAGTTGTGGAACAAGCACCTCCCCGGAACGTGTCCGGAGAAGACTGAGAAACAAGTGTTTGATTTGGCGACTGTGACTAAACCGGAGGTTCGTCGGGTGTTGACTTTGGTACAGACGTCGAATGCTACAATTCAAGAAAAGATGCAGTTGGTCACAGAGACTATGGAGCTTCATTCTGTGAATGAGTCAAAGGCAAAATCATATGCAACTCGAGTGGTGACTATGACCCACGCACGTCACCGGTGTGATCCTGTAAAGGCTGCGTACTACCGCTATCCGGTGTGCACCCTCTTGGGTACCAAGTATGAGATCTTGGGTTCACCTGGACAAGTGATAAATGGTCACTTGAATGTCATCAAGAACCGGACGAAGAAACTTTTTTATTCCCCGAGGGAGTATGAGGAGATTCAGTGTCATGTATATATGAACATGATGGGTGTTGACTCGTGTAAGTTGGTTGAGAGGTTCAACGGAGAGGAGAGATATGACACCATTCAGAGATGTCCGGAGAGATGGAACTTTATTTTGACCCGATTGGAACACTTTGCCGAGTATTTCCAGCACGAGGTTTCTTCTACTCTTTCGTCTTAAAAGTACTGTCCGATGTAATACCATGTTCAAACTGTTACGCCGGTTCCCCGTCGTCGTTTTTTATGTCTTTTCCCTGGCGAGCTACTTTGTCAGTAAGTGGGTGTACCTCACAAACGACTGCCTCTCTGTGTGGAAATGGGGAAACTTTGTGTGTGAGGTGAGCGACACGCACATGCGCACGGTGAAGACGCATTTGATGTCTAAGACGTTGGGGGCTTTGGCGACGGTGATGAGTTTCCTGTCTTCCGGTGCCGCCCACTTGGTCACGAATCCAGGTTAAAGTAGATATTTTTTAAAAAAGTAAATCACTTACGTGGAAATTCAAAAAAAATCTAAATTTGAAAACAAGATCTGCACAAGTCCGCACGATGGAAACCGTCCTGCAAGCGATCGACAACCTGCGCGCCGAAGTCCTGGCTACCCGGGAGGGTCTCCAAGAGCTCCGTGACAGCCTCAAGAGCCGTAAGCGCAAAGCGCCGTCTCCGGAGGAAGTCCGGTGTACCGGTGTGACTGCGAAGGGCACTCCCTGCACCAACCGTCGCCTCCCCGGAGACGATCGTTGCAAGATGCACTGTCGCGACCGTCAGCTGACGAAGAAGACGGTGACGGAGAGCGAGAAGCAAGTGTCTACAGCTGTTTTGTGCCACACGCACTCCGCCGGTTCGACCACCCGTGACTGCCCGCAATGTGAGTCTGCTGGGAACGTCTTAGATCCAGATCTTGTTGACTGTGACTTTTTGGATGATGACGGTGATTTGGATGCTCGTCTCCAGGCAATGATCAACGAGGCGACGTCTACAGATTTCTGAGTAAGAAATGATACACGAGCACGCACGCATTACCGGTCATCGCAACGCTACGCACAACCTTCTCCAACTTTTCACTTTTCAGTAGCATACCTGAACTGTAGAAATTTGTAATGCAGAAAGAAGGCACCTACCTAAACCCTAACACCCCCTCACTTCGCGACGCACGATCCATGCTCACGTGCCAGTGCGTCCGGAACCAAGTCGCGTGGAGCGTGGCGAAAAGGGGTGAGGAAACGTTCACGCACGTCGAAGACTCGTCTTCCGTGAAGCAAGCGCGTTGCACGGAGTGCGGGGACGCGATAAAGAAGGGCACGCGACGGATCGCCCTTCCCCGGAAAACTCAGGATCTGGGGCGACCGATCAAGCTCCCCCCCTACATCAACAAGTGGTATCACGACGAATGTTTTTGGAAATGTCACAGAGTAGGAAAGTATAGAAAACCTTTTTATGTTACAACTAGTTCATTCTAGACCTCCGAGGAGTTTAACCGGTGAGGGTGTGAGAGGGGGGAGATCGACTATGTCTGGTAGAGAAGGGCACTCGAAAGAGATGTCCAAGTGGTATTCATCGTCTGAATCATCGATTATGATGACATCTTTGTCTTCTGAGTTATCGATGACGATGGGGTCGTCTCTTTCTCCGGTTTGCTGTTGCTCCGATTTCCTGGCACCTGGTGGGAAGAAGATCCTCAGGTGTGCGTGCTCTTCTGGTATGTATTTCATCACAGGCCTGGTAAGGCAGATGCCCGGGGCTGGTAATCCGGGAAAGTAGCTTCTTGGTTTTCGTCGTCCCATGTCTTGTCTGCTCTGCGTCACGTTGTGGCGTCACGACCTTCGACCCTGACCCCGACCCAGTTTTAATGGATAAAATATACAAATTTGTGTAGTTAGTAGGTTATATACAAATTTGTCTATTTTTTGGCTCCAAACAGGGGGTCATGTCAGATCGTGACGCCACAACTTGACGCGACGAGATCGCTCCGTAACACTTCCTTCTAAATAATGAACTCTGAACTCAACGTCGTCAAACCCACCTCTGGTTTGTGCCATGCAGTGAAATTCGTTGAAGATGCAACTAGTATGAGGGCTGTCGTCCCAAGGTCCACCGATTACGAAGAGTGTTGTTGGGATGAAGGATATATGCACGTTGAGTTTGTTTCAACCGATGGAAGTCGACTCGATCAAAAGACACGCGTGTCAGTCAGGGAGACACTAAAAAAACAAGGATACCGGGTTTGTTTTAAGGATGAAGACGACGAAGAGGTCACCGACGACGACACGTATGTTCCTGACAAACTCTCTATCGAGTTCGAAGTCTTGAGAGTCTTCCATGAACTCCAAGACTTCATAAAGGCGAGATTACAGGCTTTTAAGTAACAGTCTCTCCATATTTAATACAATAAACTCTCTTATAGTCCTAAACCCTAACACAGCCACCAACTACCCCCCTCAGTCTGATTTTGCCTAGCTT
>Ga0209136_1000658_pt1 | contig 24394 bp, 20 predicted proteins | sample SaaInl0LU_22_DNA_FD_184640 | JGI IMG/M metagenome (GOLD analysis project Ga0209136, IMG submission 184640) | Marine microbial communities from expanding oxygen minimum zones in the Saanich Inlet - ESP_90LU_22_DNA (SPAdes) (version 2) | ecosystem: Environmental > Aquatic > Marine > Intertidal... | reverse complement strand
GAAAGATGACATTGCATGGCAAGAAGAAAATTTGCCGTACATCGGAAATTTATTTTTAGGACATGTGCGTTATGGAACTTCTGGAGGAAATAGTATAGAAAACGTCCACCCTTTCCTACGTCAAAGTAATTGGAGACATAAAAACTTAATTGTTGCTGGGAATTTTAACATGACCAATTCTTCTCAGTTGTTGGAGGAATTGATTGAATTGGGACAACATCCAAAAGAAAATACCGACACGGTAACGGTCATGGAAAAAATAGGTCATTTTTTAGACGATCAGGTCGAAGGTTTGTATCAAGATCTGAAAGGATCTGTGAGTAAAAAAGATGCTTCGCCATTGATTGCTGAAAAAGTAGACGTGCAACAAATTTTGGAAAGAGCTGCAAGAAGTTTTGATGGAGGATATGCCATGGCAGGTTTGTTAGGGCATGGAGATGCATTTGTGTTGAGAGATCCTGCAGGAATTAGACCTGCATTTTATTACCAAGACGACGAGGTGTTGGTCGTTGCCTCTGAAAGACCTGTGATTCAAACGGTATTTAACGTACCTATTGACGCTGTGAAAGAGTTGGAAAGAGGACATGCAATCATCGCTAAAAAATCAGGAAGTATTTCTATAAAGCCTGTTTTAGACCAATTGCCTAAAAAATCATGCTCCTTTGAAAGAATCTATTTTTCAAGAGGATCTGATGCCGATATTTATACAGAGCGTAAAAATTTAGGAAAAACAGTTTTTCCCGAAATTTTAAAGAAAATAGACAACGACATTACCAATACTGTTTTTTCTTACATTCCAAATACTGCGGAAACATCCTTTTACGGAATGAGCGAAGCGGCGGAAGATTTTTTGAATCAACAAAAGCTTCAAAAAATATTAAAAGGAAGACGCGAAATCTCTGCAGAAGAATTGAGTAAGGTGCTTTCCGAAAGACCTCGCATCGAGAAAATAGCTGTCAAAGATGTCAAATTGAGAACGTTTATTGCAGATGACAATAGCCGCGATGATTTGGTGGAACATGTATACGACATTACCTATGGGGTGGTAAAACCAACAGACAATTTGGTGATCATTGACGATAGTATTGTAAGAGGAACAACCTTGAAAAAAAGTATTATAAAAATTCTTGACCGTTTGAATCCGAAGAAAATTGTCATTGTGTCCTCTGCTCCTCAGATTCGATATCCAGATTGCTATGGAATTGACATGGCGAAGATTGGCGATTTCATTGCTTTTCGAGCGGCATTGGAGTTGTTAAAAGATACAGATCAATACCATATTGTAACCGACGTCTATAAAAAATGTATCAAGCAACGTGTAAAAGAAGATGCGGGAATTGAAAATTTTGTAAAAGAAATTTACGCTCCTTTTACAGCCGTTCAAGTTTCCGACAAGATTGCAGAGATGTTAAAAACAGCAGAGGTGAAGGCCGATGTAGAAGTGATTTTCCAAACGATTGAAGGTTTGCACGAAGCTTGCCCAGATCATACGGGAGATTGGTACTTTACAGGGAATTACCCAACCAATGGAGGAAAGCGTGTGGTGAATGAAGCTTTTATCAATTTCTACGAAGGGAAAAACAAAAGAGCTTATTAATGCACAATCTATAAAAGATAAAAAACCTTCGTGTCTGAGATGCGAAGGTTTTTTTGTAAAGAGGCTCCAAGGAGGTGCAAAAAAAAGGGAGCCCGTTTGGAGTTCCCTTTTTTTTAAGAATGAAATTTCTTACTTCCCAGCCGCATAATTTGCGGAAACTTTTGCCCAGTCAATTACATTGAAAAATGCATTGATGTAATCCGGTCTTCTGTTTTGGTAGTTAAGGTAATATGCGTGCTCCCAAACATCCAATCCTAAAATAGGCTGGTTTCCACAAGTCACACCTGGCATCAACGGGTTGTCTTGGTTTGGAGTAGAGCATACGTTTACGGCACCACCTTTCGCTACACACAACCAAGCCCATCCTGAACCAAATTGTGTAGCTGCAGCTTTTGAAAAAGCATCTTTGAACGCTTCAAAAGATCCAAAAGCAGCATTGATAGCCGCTGCCAATTCTCCTGACGGCTCTCCACCTCCATTTGGAGAAAGCACTTCCCAAAACAAACGGTGGTTGTAAAAACCTCCTCCGTTATTTCGAACAGCACCATTGCTCATATCTAAATTTGCAAGAATATCTTCAATAGAGTTTCCTTCTGCAGCTGATCCAGCAATCGCGTTGTTTAAGTTGTTTGTATATCCTTGATGGTGTTTGCTATGGTGAATTTCCATAGTTTTTGCATCAATATGTGGTTCCAACGCATCGTATGCGTATGATAATTTTGGTAATTCAAAAGCCATAATATATTTTTTTATAATTGAATATCAAAGATACGGAAGAGAAAGCATTTATAGAAATTATTTCTCTTTATGATCGTATTGACAAATACTATTTGCTAATTGAAGACTTGGAATTGTTATTAGATGTTTTCTCGGGAGTCTCCGTTTGTCAAGTTTTCGAAATGTGCGTTGTTGGGTTCCCATAACTCAATTTTATTTCCATCTAGATCTAAAATCCAAGCAAACTTTCCATAACTGAAACTTTCAGGTTTTCCGAGAATTACAACCCCTTCTTTTTGAAGTTCTACCAAGAGATTTTCTAAATTTGAAACGCGGTAATTGAACATAAAATCCTTTTGGGAAGGGCTAAAATAAGTGCTTTCTTCTTTGAAAGGGCTCCATTGCGTTGTGGCATTTTGGTTGTGCATGTCTTTCCACCAAAAGGAACTCCCTTGAGAATCTATCTGAAAACCCAAATGTTTTTCATACCATTTCTTCGTTTTTTCAGGGTCTTTTGTTTTGAAAAAAACACCTCCGATTCCCGTGACTTTCGTGCGCAAAGAGTTTTTCTGTGCGATGGGTTTCGTGTGAATGTTAAAAAAGAGCGCAGCTATTTTTTCAACACAGGTTTGTGCAAGTTTTTCTTTTGATTCGACGGTCCATCCTGCAACATGAGGAGAGAGTAATACTTGGTCAGAATGAATCAAGTACTCGAAGGCAGCAGGCAAGCTTTTATTTTCAAATAAATTTTCAAAGGATGTTTTTTCATATTCCAAAACATCCAAACAAGCCCCAAGAATTTTGCCTTGTTCAATCCCTTCCACGAGGTGATCGGTTACTACAGCAGAACCTCTTGCTGTATTGATCAAATAGAAAGGTTTTCGAAACAAACTGATCAAATCACGATTGATCATTTTATCTGACAATTCGTTGAAAGGAGTATGGATGCTCAGTACATCTGCCTTTTCTTGGATTTCTGTAAGTGTCGTTTGTCGACAATTTGCATCACCGACATTTTCTTTGATATCATAGCACAAGACTTCTACCTCAAAACCCTGCAATTTTTTCGCAAAAGATTTCCCCATATTTCCATAACCAATAAGGCCGATAGTTTTTCCGTCCAATTCCAAACCTCGGTTTGCCTCACGCAGCCACTTGCCTTTTCTAATTTGGTCATCTGCTTGTTTGAATTTGTTAAATAAAGAGAGCAGCATTCCCAGAGCATGTTCACCAACAGCATTTCTGTTTCCTTCAGGAGCAGAAATCAAATGAACTCCTTTCTTTTTCGCATGATCTACGTCAATGCTCTCGACGCCAGCACCAACGCGCGCAATGAATTTTAGTCGGGTGGCTTTGTCTAAGAATTCTTTGTCAATTTTAAATCGAGATCGAATTACAATGCCATCGTACAAATGAATTTTTGCTTCAATTTCTTCCTTGGAAGAAGAAAAATCTTCTTCATTGAGGCAGCCCAATTTTTTCAAACCCTGCTCAAGAACCGGGTGATTGTGGTCAATGTGTAAAACCTTCATAATTCTTTTTTTGAACCTGTAGTCTATTTGTAGGAGGTATTTTTTACAAAGTTGTGTGTGGTTGAAATACGCCGCTAATATTGTTCTTGATCGTTTGGAAAATTTTGTGATTTGACATCGTTACTGTATTGTTTGAAGGCATTTGACATGTCTTCAAACAAATTCAAATAGCGACGTAAAAATCTCGGATGGAATTCATGCGTCATTCCCACCATATCATGGGTTACCAAAACCTGACCGTCAACACCGGCACCTGCGCCAATTCCAATTACAGGAATTTGCAACTCTCGAGCTACTTTTTCCGCCAATTTCGCAGGCACTTTTTCCAAAACAATCGAAAAACAACCGAGTTCTTCAAGAGTTTTGGCATCGTTGATTAATTTTTCAGCTTCTGCTTCTTCTTTTGCTCTTACGGTATACGTTCCAAATTTATAAATGGATTGCGGAGTGAGACCGAGATGACCCATCACAGGAATTCCTGCTCCTAAAATTTTTTTAATCGAGACCTTGATTTCTTTTCCTCCCTCAACTTTTACAGCGTGTCCTCCTGATTCTTTCATGATTCGGATGGCAGAACGCAAGGCGATTTTTGGATCGGATTGATAACTTCCAAAAGGCAAATCAACAACGACCAAACTTCGTTGTGAAGCTCGGACAACAGAACTGGCGTGGTAAATCATTTGGTCCAAAGTAATTGGAAGGGTAGTTTCATGACCCGCCATCACGTTAGACGCAGAATCTCCCACGAGAATGACATCAATATTGGCAGCGTCCACAATTTTTGCCATGGTATAATCGTAAGCGGTTAACATAGATATTTTTTCACCATTTTTTTTCATTTCAATCAATGAATTGGTCGTAACTCGCTTGTATTGCTTTTTCGCTGATGCCATTTTAGGAGAATTAAAATTCAGGCTGTAAAAGTACACAAATCTTTGCAGATTTCTAGATTTGAACGAATTGAAACCTGAAATGAGTCTCGAAAAGAAAGGCTGTATTTTAAAAGTAAGCACAAAACTTTTCTTATATTGATCCTTGAAAAAAGAGCTAAAAAGAAAAAAAATGAAAAAAGAGATAAAACACACACTGCATCCAGAGAATTGGGTAGATTTGTATGCAGATTATCTTTACAATTACACCATTGCAAGAGTCAGCAAACATGAAGTGTCCAAAGACTTGGTGCAAGAAACTTTTTTTGCGGGTTTGAAATCAAAGAAAGGTTTCGAAGGAAAAGCAAGTGAACGCACTTGGTTGGTGTCGATTTTAAAAAGAAAAATTATCGATTATTATCGCAAAATCAATTCGAACAAAGGAAAAGCAGAAGTGCGAATGAATTTTTACAGCGATGGTGAAAATGAAGGGAATTGGTTGGAAGAAAGAGTTCCTCAGACGTGGGGGATCGATGCGGATAAAAAAATGGAAAATGAGGAACTTGAAAATACACTCAACGCTTGTATTGAAAAGTTGCCAGAAAAATATGCGATGGTGTTCAAAATGAAAACATTGAGGGATTTCAGTACAGAACAAATTTGTAATGAGCTGGACATTTCCTCGTCCAATTTATGGGTAATTATTCACAGAGCAAGGACTCAATTGAGAAGATGTATGGAAGACAATTGGTTTGTAAAATAAGAACGAAATGAGTAAGTTTAAAATAACATGTGATCAGGCAACCACAATTTGTGACAAATCACAATATGGAAAAGTAACTTTAAGAGAGATACTGCTCTTGAGGATCCATTTTATACGGTGTAAATTTTGTGCTTTGTACACAAAACAAAACAATAGAATGTCTCGCATCCTAAAAGCAAATAGTAGCGCAAATGTTATTTGCTCGATGACCCAAAAAGAAAAAGAAGCGATTCGTGCAGCATTTGAAAAGGAAGGTTCTTCAGCCAACGGATCATAATTATTACCCTATAAAGAAGAGTAGATGGATTTTTTACCAGAAAAAATTGAAGATTACGTAGTCAAGCATTCCCAGCAGGAGCCTAAAATCTTAAAGGAATTGAACCGTGAAACTTGGCAGAAAATATTGAATCCACGCATGTTAAGTGGCGATTTTCAAGGAAGAGTGTTGTCAATGATTTCCAAATTGATCCAGCCCAAAATGATCCTAGAAATTGGCACATATACAGGGTATTCTGCGCTGTGCATGGCGGAAGGAATGGCAATGGGTGGCAAGTTGCATACGATTGATAGAAATGAAGAGTTGTATGATTTCCAAAAAAAGTATTTTGAGAAATCAAAATATGGACCCATGATTGTCCAACATGTGGGCAATGCACTTGAAATTATCCCGACCCTTGAAGAAAAATTTGATTTGGTTTTTATTGATGCGGACAAGTCAAATTATAGCAACTATTTCAATTTGGTGATGGGAAAAATGAATCCCGGGGGTGTCATCCTTTCCGACAATGTTCTTTGGAGCGGGAAAGTAGTGGAAGTTTTGGACCCGAAAGATATCGACACGAAAGCTTTGTTAGCCTACAACAAACTCGTCAATGAAGACGCCAGAGTTGAAACCGTATTATTGCCGATTCGTGACGGATTGACCGTTAGCCGAGTGAAATAATTGAAAGCTTCGTGTTGCCGTTGCAGGAAGAGAAATAGTTCTCATTTAAAACCGTCTTTTGATAGGTCCAGTCGCTTCGTCGATGCCCTCTTTAACGGCATTTACTTCTTTTTGAATGTCTTTGGTAATGTCTAAATCGGCACCGTGTTTCTCAGCGGAATCATTGATTTCTTTTTTGATATCGTTGGTAGCGTCTTTGATTTGACGCATTCCTTTTCCCAGTCCTCGAGCAATTTCTGGAATTTTATCTGCACCAAAAAGCATTACTACAATCAAAATTACAATCATTACCTCAGGAGCCCCAATAAACAATACCATATCGAAAATGTTATTTTTTACAAAGATATGGATTTGTGATGACTTCAAGATTTCTTTTCAAGAAATAGCTTTCAAATAAAAATCGTTGTTGGTCCTTGATATTTGCCTATTTTTGCCGAAGCATTAATTCAAAAGAAAGCTTCCTATGAATCCGAAAATTCAAGAATATATAGATCATACATTGAGTCAAATCGCTATCATTGATGAGGTAGATGCAGTAGGGTTTGAAGATATTAAAATTTACGCGTTCAGAACCCACCATGAAAATGGAAAAGATTTTGTGCATCAAAATGGGGAAAATTACGGATTGGCTTATTTGGATGCCATTACCGAGGAAAGTGCAAAAAAGATTTCAAGAGAGCTGAAAAAAAATAAAAATCTAACGGTCAAAGGGTTGAAGGAGTTTGTGGAAAGACAGCGCTTGAAATGTTATGTAAAAGGAGGGTCTAAATCTTTTTTAACTTGGGAAAAAGGAGATGTAGGAGTTCTTTATTTGGAGTTCAACGACGAAAAAAAGACGGTTGTTCCGAGATTTGTCAACGAAACTGCTAAAGAGAGAAGTTAGATTTTGCGCGGCGATCGTACATCACGATACTTCCTGCAACGGCTACGTTCAAACTCATAGGAGTGTCAAATTTCACGAGATGATGCGATTTTGAGAGGGCAATTTTAGAGAGTCCATGATCTTCAGCTCCCAATAAATAAACACAGCGCTTAGGGTGTTCAAAAGTTTCCAAGGAGACTGCTTTTTCATCCAATTCTACGCCTACGAGCATCGCCCCTTTTGGCAATTGTTGGTAAAAATCCTCAAACGTGTGGTAATGAAAATAAGGCATAGCCCCTACCGCCTTATGCGTATCACAGGCTTGCTTGGCATAGCGATTGCCAATGGTAAAAATATAACTGGCTCCCATGTTTTGGGCAGAACGCCATAGTACTCCCAAATTTTCAGGAGTCTTTCCATTTTGAATACCGATACCGAAAAAGCCTTGCTTGAGATTGTCAATCATACCTCGAGATTTGTTTGGTGGAATGTTTGTGACAGGCCACGATTTATTTTTTTGTCAACATTCTTTTAATTTCGTTCAATTTCATGAGCGCTTCGATAGGTGTCAAAGAGTCGATATTGGTCGCGAGTATTTCTTCTTTGATCTCTTCCAACAAAGGGTCGTCCAATTTGAAAAAGCTCAGTTGCAGATCTTCTTCTGCAGTGACCGATTTTAATTTTTCTTTGATGTCTTCATGGGTGTGGTTTTTTTCCAATTGTTTGAGCATCTTATTGGCTCTGTGAACAACTTGGGATGGCATCCCTGCCAGTTTTGCCACATGAATTCCAAAACTGTGTTCACTTCCACCTGGCACAAGTTTTCGTAAAAAAACCACATTGTCTTTCAGTTCTTTGACAGAAACATTGAAATTTTTGATTCGTTCAAAGACCGTAGTCATGTCATTGAGTTCATGGTAATGCGTGGCAAATAGCGTTTTCGCAGCGCTTGGATGTTCGTGCAAGTATTCTGCAATTGCCCACGCAATGGAGATGCCATCATAAGTGCTCGTTCCTCGTCCGATTTCGTCGAGGAGAATCAGGCTTCGTTCCGAAACATTGTTCAAGATACTCGCCGTTTCATTCATCTCCACCATAAAAGTAGATTCGCCCATCGAAATATTATCGCTTGCTCCCACACGAGTGAATATTTTATCTACGATCCCAATTTTTGCGTTTTGAGCGGGCACATAACTACCCATTTGTGCCAACAAAACAATCAAAGCAGTCTGTCTTAAGATGGCAGATTTACCAGACATATTGGGTCCAGTAATCATGATAATTTGTTGTGATGTTCGATTCAATACAACGTCGTTGGCAATGTATTCTTCTCCAAAAGGAAGTTGTTTTTCAATAACAGGGTGGCGTCCATTTTTGATTTCTAGATCAGTACTGTTCTCCAAAACAGGTCGCACATAACTATTGTTTATGGCGGTTTTTGCAAAAGATCCCAAGCAGTCTATTTGCCCTATGAGTTGCGCGTTTTGTTGCATGTCTTTGATATGCGTGGTCAAAAACTCAATAAGTTGGCTGTATATTTCTTGTTCGAGTTTTGCGATTTTTTCTTCGGCACCTATAATTTTTGTTTCGTATTCTTTGAGCTCTTCCGTGATGTAGCGTTCCGCATTTACGAGTGTTTGTTTTCGAATCCATTCGCCGGGAACTTTGTCTTTGTGTGTGTTTCGAACTTCAATATAATACCCAAAAACATTGTTGAAAGCAATCTTCAGAGAAGGAATTCCCGTGTGGTCCGACTCACGCTTTAACATCCTGTCTAGGTAATCTTTTCCGGAGTTAGAGACGGCTCTCAAATCATCCAATTCTTGGGACACTCCATGGGCAATACTATTTCCCTTTGAAATATGAACAGGAGCGTCTTCAAAGAGCGTTGCTTCAATTTTTTCACGAAGAATTGTACAGTCTTTCAACTGACTTCCGATATCTTTTAAAGAGGAATTACTGCTTTTTTCAGCGGCTTCTTTGATCGGTAGAATTGCTTTCAGAGAATTTTTCAAAGAAATGACTTCACGAGGGTGTATTTTTCCTGTAGCCACTTTGGAGACCAGTCGCTCGATATCGCTGATTTGTTTGATTTGGTATTCCACGATTTCATAAAAATCTGGAGTATCGATCAAATATTTTACAATATTTTGTCTTTCGTTGATCTGATGTAGGTCTTTCAAAGGCAAGGCCAACCATCTGCGCAGCAAACGTCCTCCCATGGGAGAGACGGTATTGTCAATGACATCCAATAAAGTGACTGCATTGGTTTCTTTGGAAGCGTACAGTTCGAGATTCCGGAGCGTAAACCGATCCATCCAGACAAAGTTGTCTTCTTGAATTCGCTGGATAGAGGCAATATGTTGTATGCGATTGTGTTGGGTTTCAGACAAATAATACAAGACAGCACCTGCAGAAACAATCCCTTCTTTCAATTCATGAATCCCAAAACCTTTCAACGAATTGACATGGAAATGCCCCGTCAAACTTTCTTCGGCAAAATCGGTTTGATAAACCCAATCGTCTAGATAAAAAGCGTGCAATTCAGTACCAAATAAGGAAGCAAACTGCTGGCGCTGCTGCTTTTGAACCAATACTTCACTCGGACGGAAGTTTTGCAATAATTTATCGATGTAGGCATCTGAACCTTGTGCAGTAAAAAACTCGCCTGTAGAAACATCTAGGAAAGAAACGCCCATTTGTTTTTTTCCAAAGTGCACCGCTGCCAAAAAGTTGTTCGCCTTAGATTGTAAAACTTCGTCATTGAAAGAAACACCCGGAGTTATCAATTCTGTCACGCCACGTTTGACAATTTTTTTTGTCATTTTAGGGTCCTCCAGTTGGTCACATATGGCAACGCGGAGGCCTGCTTTGACGAGTTTGGGCAAATAAGTATTTAACGAATGATGAGGGAATCCTGCCAAGGCAGTTTCCGAGTCGCTTCCTGCACCGCGTTTGGTAAGCGTTATGTTCAATATGCGAGCGCATTTGACGGCGTCTTCTCCGAAAGTTTCATAGAAATCACCCACTCGAAACAACAACATCGCATCCGGATATTTTATTTTAATGCCGTTGTATTGCTTCATTAAAGGAGTTTCTTTTTTTACTTTCGTTTTTGCCAAAATAATTGTGTTAGATGCGTTGTTGCGAATTTACGTTTTTTGATTTTCAAGAGCAAGAACGAAAGCTTCTTGCTGCAGAAAGTTGTGGGAGAGACGAATAGACGCTTTCCATTTGCTCAATTTATTTTCAAGCTGAAATCAACATGAAAATCGAACAAGCTATTTGGCATTGGCTAAAGCCCCCTTTCTTTCTTTATTTGCTCGTAAGCTTCTTGAATTTTTAGAAATTTTTCTTCTGCGCCTTTCAGATGCTCCTCTCCCAAATGTTTGACCTTGTCAGGATGGTGTTTTTTGACCATTCTTCGATAGGCAGTTTTGAGTTCTTTGTCAGGGGCATTTTTTTCAATTTCGAGTATTTTATAAGCGCTTTCTGAATCGCTGTAAAACATGGCTTTTATGGAAGCAAAGTCATGCGCATTGATGTTCAAATAACCGGAAATTTTTTGCAGCATATCCAATTCATCTGCGGTCACCAATTCATCGGCTTTTGCCAGTGCAAAAAGGTAGTGCATCAATTGCAGTCGCGAAGCATGTTGCATTTGTTGAGCAATTTGTAAAGAGATTTGACGGACAGAAATGTCTTTGTTTTGCATGATGCCTTTGAAGAGTCGAAAAGCATGATTTGCTCTTTCTTTTCCATACATTTTTACAAAATAAGCACGCACAAAATCCAATTCACGCCGGTCTATTCTTCCATCAGCTTTGATGACAAAAGACGAGAGGACCAACAAGCTTATTTCAAAATCACCAGAATGTGTGGACTTTGAATGACGATTCGCCTGCTGCCGAAAATCTTGAAGGTCTTTTTGTGTAAATCCATCAATTACATTGCCAATTAGATAACCCAATAAAGCGCCAATAGGCCCCCCAAAGGACCATCCCAAGCCAGCACCTAGCCACTTTGTAAAACTTGCCATTTTTATTTTTTTAGGCTGCTAATATAAGTTTTCTGTTTTTCTTGTGAATTGGAATGAAGTTAAGAAAGTCTTAATTCTCCCCAGTCAATTTTTTCATTTTTTTAAAAAATAACTTTGTTTGCAAAGTGAAAATTTCAAGAATTTAAAATTTAGATCTCCAATCCAAAATTCTAATATTCTGATTGCAATGTGTATCTTTGTCATCGGAATTGTAACATTTAAAGGTTTAAAAATATGTATCCACAAGAATTAACAGCACCTATGGAAGCCCAATTGGTGGCTGCAGGGTTTTCAGCATTGAAATCGTCTGAAGAAGTAGAAAACACATTGAAATTAGAAGGAACGGCTTTGGTGGTTGTGAATTCAGTATGCGGGTGTGCAGCAGGAACCGCACGTCCAGGCGTAATTGCTTCGTTGGAAGGGGTTGTAAAACCAGCGCATTTGGCAACAGTTTTTGCAGGTGTTGATGGTGATGCAGTCGCAAAGGCAAGAGAATTCATGATTCCTTTCCCTCCCTCTTCGCCAGCAGTTGCTTTGTTCAAAGATGGCCAATTGGTGCACATGTTGGAACGTCATCATATCGAAGGACGTTCTGCTGAAATGATTGCAGATCATTTGAAAGAAGCTTATACAGCTTATTGCAAATAAGGAGTTTTAGAAGAGCAAAAAAGCGATTGAATTTTCAATCGCTTTTTTTTAGAATCGTTTTCCCACAGAGATTCCCACTCGGGGAACTACCTCTTGAGACAAATCCGTATTGAATAGGTTTCTTCCAATGCCTGCGTGAAAATCAACGACAAATCCATTTTCAGAATAGTATTTCCCTCCGAATCCAATTCCCAAAGCAAAATCTGTATACGAATCAGGATCCCCCAAGACATCAGGTTCTAAATCACCTGTGTTCACTGCTCCAAAGAATTCAGTAAAGAAATTTACATTGTCTTTTTGAAACAAATGCTGTCTGTAATAAGGGGTCACTACTAACTTTTGAGCGTAACGAAAACTAGCCGATTTTTTTTCAAAATTGGAAAGAACAGAAATACCCACAGAGGATTCTTCATTCATGATATATTCATAAGAAATGTCCAAACTCTTCAACGCCAAGACATCAAAAATATCAATTTTTATCTCTTGATTGTTTTGTGCGATACCTGCAAAGTTCATGGCAAGAAGCACTAAAAAAATTATTTTTTTCATGTGTACAAACTATGGTTCCAACAAATGTAACATTTATTACGGATATTCTGAACGTTCTTTGTAAGAAACCAAAATCTCTTTAGAACGAGACAAAAATGAGCGCTGACTTCAATACTTTCTGTGTGTTCTATTCTTGAAAGGAATAGAGATCAAGCTCAAAAAAAGAGGGCTCATTTTTTAAGGTTAAATGCCAAAAACAGCTTTTGAGTTTTCGGTGGTAATTTTTGCAATTTCTGAGACAGAAACGCCATAAATGTCTGCCAGTTTTTGAGCGATATTTAGGAGGTAACTGCTTTCATTTCTTTTCCCTCTAAAAGGAGTAGGCGCTAGGTAAGGAGCGTCTGTTTCGAGAACGATTTCAGAAAGTGGAATTTCTTTTAAAAATTGATCTATTTTTCCATTTTTGAAAGTGACGACACCTCCAATTCCCAATTTCATACCATAGGAAATGGCTTTTTTTGCTTGCTCAAGTGTTCCCGTAAAACAGTGGAAAATTCCGAACAAATCGTCGCTTTTTTCTTTTTCTAAAATTTCAAAAACTTCTTCAAAAGCTTCTCTACAATGGATATTGATAGGGATTTGTTTTTCTTTGGCCCATTGAATTTGGGTTTGAAAAGCGTATTGCTGTTCTTTGACAAAAGTCCGGTCCCAATACAAATCCATGCCAATTTCTCCAACAGCGTAAAACGTGCGTTTGTCTAGCCATTCTTTGACCAAAGTCAATTCCTCTTCGACATTTTCCTTGACATGAGTAGGGTGCAAGCCCATCATTAAAAAGATGTTTTTAGGATAGGCAGCTTCTAAATCCAACATGCTCCGTGTATACTCACTGTCAATGGCAGGGATAAAAAAACGCTGGATTCCAGCCTTGATGGAGCGCTCAATAACAGCATCTCTGTCTTCTGAAAATTGCTCGCTGTATAGGTGTGTGTGTGTGTCGGTCAGAGTCATTTTGTTGTATTATCTTTGGGCAAAAATAACACAAAATGTCAAGTCTTAAGAAAAGCTGCTTGAAAAAAGGATACCATTGCATCCCCTTCAAACTTACGAAAACAAATCATTTGGTAGTCAAAGTGAAATTGAATGGCAAGAAAGGGCGATTTATTTTAGACACAGGCGCGTCCAATTCTTGTATTGGTTTTGATACAGTGGTTTGTTTTTCTGCAAAAACAAGACCTTCTGAGGTCATGGCAGCTGGAGCTGGTGCGACAGGGATGAAGACAGAAAAATCTTTCGGGAATGTGTTGCGAATAGCGGGGTGGAAAGAAAAAAACATTGATTTGGTTGTTTTTGACCTGTCTCATGTAAATGGGGCATTGAAAGAGCAGGGAGCAAAAAAAATTACAGGGATATTAGGTGCAGATGTTTTTAAAAAATGCGAAGCAGTCATTGATTATTCAAAGAACTCTCTGTATTTGAAATAGTAGAGGATTCCATTTTAGTTTTGAATTGAAAAAAAACGTAGCCCCAAGTTTTAAAATTCTCTCAACGATTTTCCTTCTGTATTTTGCAGGGCATCGCTTTTGGCACTTCCAATAATCTGTGAAGAGTAAATTCCTGTATTTCCCGAAAACAAATAAGCGGTAACACAGGCAATTGCGATAAATACGCCCGCTTCTATCCCAAACAATTCAATCCCCATAAGTGTACATGCAATAGGCGTATTTGTGGCCCCAGAGAAAACAGCGACAAAGCCCATTCCTGCCAGCAATGCCATTGGCAAAGGCAAAAATAAGGACAATGCATTTCCCAAAGTAGCCCCAATAAAAAACAAGGGGGTTACTTCACCTCCTTTAAAACCCACCCCAATGGTGAAAGTCGTCAATAGTATTTTGATGGCAAAGTCATAGGAAGGCAAGGACTGTTCAAAAGCTTCCACAATGGTGGGAATTCCGAGACCGATGTATTTTGTGGTGCCCATTAAAAAAACACAAATTGCGATGATGATTCCGCCGAAAAATGGTCGTAGCGGGGGGTATTTTATTCTCGCGGCGAGGTTTTGAAAACGACGAATTCCTTTTGAAAAAAAAGTACTGACCACTCCAAAGAAGATGCCGCTCACAATGGCAATTAAAAAACCGATGAGTGACATGTCGGGAACAACATCAATGTGGTATTGTGTGTGAGGAACTCCCCAAGCAGTGCAGGTATAATCTGCTATGATGGCCGCCAAAAAGCTTGGAATGATGGCATCGTAGCGCATCCGACCGATCACCATGACCTCCAATGCGAAAATAGCCCCTGCCAAGGGTGTGCCAAAAACCGATGCAAATCCAGCGGATATTCCCATGACAATGAGAATTTTTCGATCGTTTTTGTGGAATTTTAAAAATTTAGAAAGTTGATCAACAATAGCACCCCCCATTTGCACAGCAGTACCCTCTCGTCCTGCGGACCCACCAAACAAATGTGTAATGACAGTTCCGACATAGATCAAAGGCGCCATTTTGAAAGGAATGATGTCTTTGGGCTTGTGCAATTCGTCAATGAGCTGATTGTTTCCTTTGACGACATTTTTTCCCCAATAATGATACATCAGTCCCACGACCAAACCTCCAATTGGAAGGAGCCAAATGATCCATTTGTTGGCTTCACGCGTATCGGTGGCCCAAAATAAAGAAACCAATAGCAACGCCGATGCAGAACCTACGAACAAACCTGAAATAAGGGATAACGAAAGCCATTTTAAAAAATATTTTAAAAGTTTTGGTGAATCAGAAAGTTCGAGACGTTTTTTAAAGGCATTCATGTCATGTCTACTTTGTTGATGCAAATATAGGCAATTACAAGGATGTAATTTTAAGGTCTAATAAAAGAGCTCTTTGGTTAAAACCTTGTCTTTCCGCAAACCAATCCAAGCAGAAGACCCGTTTTGATTCTCTTACCAAAGTTCGAATTTCTATAAAACAAAAAACCCATGCGCAAGCACGGGTTTTTTGTTTTCAAGACAAGAATCCATCAGTTTACAGTTCCAATGCCTTTTTAGGATTGTTGTTCATAAGTAGTTCAATCGGGTTTTCCAAAGCTTCTTTGATGGCTACCAAAAATCCTACAGATTCTCTACCATCAACGATGCGATGGTCGTACGACAAGGCAACGTACATAATCGGTTGGATTACGACTTGTCCGTTTACTGCCATCGGACGCTCCACGATGTTGTGCATTCCTAAGATTGCCGATTGTGGTGGATTGATGATGGGTGTAGAGAGCATGGATCCAAAGACACCACCGTTGGTAATGGTGAAGGTACCTCCAGTCATTTCATCTACGGTAATTTGACCGTCACGAGCTCTTAAGGCAAGTCGTTTTACTTCGCTTTCCACTCCTCTGAAAGACAGGTTTTCTGCATTTCGAATTACAGGAACCATCAATCCTTTCGGTCCAGACACAGCAATGGAGATATCGGCAAAATCATTTTTTACTTGAAAGTCTCCATCGATCATAGAGTTGACATCTGGATACAATTCCAGAGCTCTGGTGACCGCCAGAGTAAAGAAAGACATAAATCCTAACCCAACTCCGTGTTTTGTTTTGAAGGTTTCTTTGTATTGATTTCTCAAATCAAAAATGGGTTGCATGTTTACTTCGTTAAAAGTGGTCAACATGGCGGTTTCATTTTTTACAGAGACCAAACGCTGTGCAACTTTACGTCGCAACATTGACATTTTTTTACGTTCTGTGCTACGGCTTCCGTTCGAAGTTCCCATCGCAGGTGCCGCGTTCAAGGCATCTTCTTTGGTAATTCTTCCGTCTTTTCCGGTTCCGGATACAGAGGCGTTGTCGATTCCTTTTTCGTCCAAGATTTTTTGCGCAGCAGGAGCCGCAGTTCCACTCGCATAGGTAGTGGGTTCCACAGTTTTTGGAGCTTCTGCAACAGGTGCAGGTTTTGGAGTTTCTTCTTTCGCTTTCGCAGTCGGAGCCTCGGTATTGCCTTCAGGTTTTGCGCCTTCCATATCGATCAAACAAACGACAGCGCCTACTTCAACAGCATCGCCTTCTTCTGCTTTCAGGGTAATGATACCACTTTCTTCTGCAGGGAGTTCCAAAGTCGCTTTGTCTGAATCTACTTCTGCAATGGGTTGGTCTTTTTCTACATAATCGCCATCTTCCACCAACCAAGATGCAATTTCTACTTCTGTAATTGATTCCCCCGGAGAAGGAACTTTCATTTCTAAAATCATCCGTATCTAATTTTATTTATATGCAATCTGTTTTCGTTCTTTTTGAACGTTTATTGTTTCTTTTTTTCTGGATTAAAAACCATATCGATCACCGCGCGTTGTCTTCTTTTAAATCTAGCAGACGATCCAGCAGCAGGAACCGAGTAATATTTTCTTGATGCCACGTCCAATTTTACGCTGTTGAAACGTTGTAGCATAAAGCTCCATGCTCCCATGTTTTTTGGTTCTTCTTGCGCCCAAACGTATTCTTTGGCATTTGGGTATTGGTCAATGACCTTTTGGATGTTTTCCTCGTGCAGTGGGAACAATTGTTCTACGCGCACCAGTGCAATATCATCTCTTTTGGTAGTTTCACGTTCTTCCAAAAGTTCGTAATAGAATTTTCCAGAACAGAACACCAATTTCGTTACATTTTTAGGATCAATCGTGTCATTGATTACTTCTTGGAAACTTCCTTTGGCAAAATCTTCGATTGGGTTTACAGCTTTGGGATGTCTCAACAAACTTTTCGGTGTGAAAACAATCAAAGGTTTGCGGTGCTTTCGCTTCATATGTCTGCGCAACAAATGGTAAAAATTTGCAGGCGTGCTGCAGTTTGCAACGGTCATATTGTCTTCTGCACAAAGCTGTAAAAAGCGCTCGATTCGTGCTGAAGAATGCTCTGATCCTTGTCCTTCGTATCCGTGTGGCAATAAGACAACAATTCCGTTTTGCAATTTCCACTTGTCTTCTGCCGCAGAAATGTATTGGTCAAACATAATTTGAGCTCCGTTGTTGAAATCACCAAATTGAGCCTCCCAGATGGTCAGGGTATTTGGGTTTGCCATGGCGTACCCGTAGTCAAATCCTAGCACACCGTATTCCGATAACAGGGAGTTGAAAATATACATTTGTCCTTTGTTGTTCGGATTTGTGTTGATCAAGTTGATGCGTTCTTCCGTAACATCATCTCTCAAAACGGCATGTCGATGACTAAAAGTTCCACGTTCTACATCTTGTCCAGAAATACGAACGTCGTACCCTTCTTCGATCAAAGAGCCATAGGCGAGAGTTTCGCCCATACCCCAGTCGAGTTTGTTGGTTTCAAAAACCATCTTATTTCGTCCTTTGATAATACGCTCTGCTTTTCGAACAAATTTTACGTTCTCAGGTACTGTAGAAACTACCTTGGCAATTTCATGAAGTTTTTTCAAAGGATAACCGGTCTCAATTGGAGACAACATCGCTTTTAATTTTTCACGAACAAAATCTTTCCAAGTGTCTTCCATAAATGGGACGACCTTTGAATTGGTGTCTTCTTTCGATTTTTGGAATTCTACTTCCAACATCGATTTGAATTCCTCTTTGATTTGTTTCGCGTATGCCGCATCAATGGAGCCTTCCGCAATCAATTTATCAACATAAATATCTTTTGGATTGTTGTGCTTTGAGATGGATTTGTATAGTTTTGGTTGTGTGAAACGAGGTTCATCTCCTTCGTTATGACCATGTTTACGGTAGCCGAGAAGGTCAATGAAAATATCTCGTTTGAATTTCATACGAAATTCCAATGCCAATTCTACGGCGTGACAAACGGCCTCTACATCGTCTGCGTTGATGTGTAGCACAGGCGACAGGGTGACTTTCGCGACATCCGTACAATAGGTACTAGAACGTGCGTCAAGGTAATTTGTGGTAAAGCCGACTTGGTTGTTGACTACAATGTGCAAGGTTCCTCCCGTTTTATATCCTGGGAGTTTGCTCATTTGTGTCACTTCGTAGGCGATTCCTTGTCCAGCAATGGCAGCATCTCCGTGCACAATAATTGGCAATATTTTTGAATCGTCTCCGTTGTATTTTCTGTCAATTTTCGCGCGTGCAATTCCTTCTGCAACCGGAGCGACCGTTTCTAGATGGGAAGGGTTTGGGACCAAATTCATTTTCATAACCTCCCCGTTTTGGAAAGTTTTACTCAAGGTCAATCCCATATGGTATTTCACATCTCCGTCAATGTGTTCGTCGTCAAAATCTTTACCTTCAAATTCCGAAAACAAATCTCGAACAGGTTTTTTAAAGATATTGGTCAAGGTGTTCAAACGACCGCGATGGGCCATTCCTAAGACACATTCTTTTACGCCGTACACCTCTGCCGCGTTTCTAAGTGCCACAGCAATGGCAGGAATCAAGGCTTCTCCACCTTCGAGTGAAAATCGTTTTTGACCGACGTATTTTGTTTGTAAAAAATCTTCAAAACTAACCGCTTGGTTCAATTTTGAAAGAATGTATTTTTTAGAGTCCAAACCATAGGTAGGATGGTTGTTGTTTTTGTTGAGTCTTTCTTGCCACCATTTGATTTCCTCTGGATTTCGAATGTACATGTATTCTACTCCAATAGAATCGCAATACATCGCTTCTAAAGTCTCTATGATTTTTGAAAGTTTTGTGGGTTTTAGTCCAATTATTTCACTCGCACTGAACACCGTATCCAAATCTGCTTCTGACAGTTCAAAATTTTCAAGCGCAAGGGTCGGTTTGTATTGCCTTCTTTCTCGAACCGGGTTTGTCTTTGTAAAAAGATGCCCACGAGAACGGTACCCGTTGATCAGCTGAATGACATGAAATTCTTTGTGAACTTGTTCAGGGATCTGTACATTGGTGTTTTCTTCACCGTTAGCTGCATAGGACTCATTGGCCAAATCATACCCTTGGAAAAAACTTTTCCAGCTCGGTTCAACGGAATCGGGATTTGTCAAATACTGGTCGTATAGATCGGCGATAAAGCCAGAATGTGTTGCGTTTAGGAACGAAAATTTATCCATATCTTTTATTGAATGCTCGGTGTTTTAATGAAAACCTTAACAAAAGTACAATGTTTTCCATGAATGAGCGATTTTCTTTTGGCGATTTGTAAAAAATGCAATGAAATCTAACAGATTTTCTTTTTTCTGTTAATTTCTTTCATAAAAATGAAAATCATGTAGCAGTTGCCAGTTTCTCGTTATTGAGAATACATCATTTTTAGGAGGGTAAAAGGCTTTTTTTTGTGAAACAATATTTTGAAAAGTCTAGTTGTAAAAGATAAAATAAGTTCTATATTTGCACTCGCAAAACAGAAATGTTTTGCTGGAGTAACTTCCTCCTTAGCTCAGTTGGTTAGAGCATCTGACTGTTAATCAGAGGGTCCTTGGTTCGAGCCCAAGAGGGGGAGCCATCATAGACAAGAGGTCATTTTTGACCTCTTTTTTATTTTTACTCATTTTTAAAAACAGGTATGCAATAGGTTATGCTCCATCTGTGGGAGTGGAAATGTTGTTGCAACTTTCAAAATTAAAATCTTCGAATTTTTTCATAAAGATCTAACCAAGAAGCACAAAAATTAGAATTAAATACGTGAGAGTGTTTCTCATTCTATTTTAAGTCCCTTAAGATTTATTTAAAGTGAGAAAATCAAATGTAATTTTAACTCCACGAGGTATTTGTTACAATTGATCGTTTATAAAAAAGAAAAACCTAATGAATAATAAAAAGTTGCTTTAAAAATGATAAGAAAATCTGTAGTTACAGTAAGTTTTGATTAACAGGTTACTTCCTAAAACCAAAAACGGTACATTTGTTTGAACAATGAAATATAGGAATAATGATTTGCAAAAAACAAGATCGCCCAAAATGTGGCTGCGGAAATACCCAAGATCCCAACGGTTATTGTGATGGTTCGCATTCAAAATAATCAAAATCAGAACAGCTGTTAGGTTGCGACGATGCCGGTTATATTGAAATTTTATAAAATATTTTATAATTTTAATCTCGTGAATAGACGTTATGATAAAAAAAACCATTTATTTTTTTTCAACTCTTGTTATCATTTCATGTAGCAAAGACGCGAATGAACTTTCCAACGAACCTGAACGAAATCAAACATATTCTGCAGATATAAGTGGTTCTTTAGCGAAAGGAGCTTATATAACGGGTTCTGATTTAACTTTTTTTGAACTAAATGACATATTGAGCCAAACAGGTAAAAGTTACAATACGAATATCAAAGACGATTTTGGTGCATTTGATCTAAGCGTGGAGCAAATTACAGAAAGTTTTGCAAGAGTTGTAGGTAATGGTTTTTACTGGAATGAAATGACCAACCAGACTACAGCAGAAAAACTAACTTTGAATTCAGTTGTTGAGGTTAAAGATAACATAAATGTGAATGTGCTTACGCATATGGGGTATGAGCGTGTCATAGAACTCGTAAAAAACCAATCGAAATCATTTGATGAAGCAAAAAAACAAGCCCTCTCTGAGGTTTTAAAAGTTTTTGACATCAAGGCCCCGGCGGGAAATCAAAAATCAGAAGAATACAATTTCAGGGAAGGAAATGAAGCATCAAAAATATTGTTAGTTATTTCATGTGTAGTGCAAGCAGGAAGAAACACAGCTCAGGTGTCTGCTTTGATTACTAAAATTGCAAACGACATTAAAGATAATGGCGTTCTTGATGACAACATGCTCAAAACAGATATTGCGAGACAACTGTACCATATTGATTTTCAGGATGTCATCTCGAATGTCTTGAAAAAATACAAAAACATAAACGAAAACCTCGATGATTCTTCTTTTAGTAGTGAGTATTTAAAAGCAGTAGTTGCAAGCTTTCAAGGGTATTTGAGTGATGGAGATAGTGATGGAGTACAAGATGAATTAGATCAATGCTCCGATACTCAGGAGGGAGTTGAGGTTGACGAAAATGGATGCAGTAAAGAGCAAAGAACCTATGAGGTAAAAATCATCTTGGACGGAAATGGTCACGTTTTATTGGGTGGTAGTTCTTATTTTATTAATTTTCAAAAGGAATATAGTTATGGAGCTACATTAGATTTAACGGCATATGCTTCATCTGGATGGAAGTTACAGCAATGGTCGGGGTCTATCGAGTCAAATAAAACCTCATATCAACTTACTGTAGAATCGGATATGGTCATTAACGCTATTTTCAAACCTCAAGAATTCCAGATTGAGATTGCAGTAGAGGGCGAAGGTAAAGTTAAACTTAGTCCAGAACAAGATACGTATGATTTTGAATCTATAATCGAACTCACCGCCATTCCTGATGAGGGATGGACTTTTGAAAGATGGTATTTTAATGAAGGTGAACAAGAGTCTTTTAATCCTGCAAACTTGACAGTTGGGTTCTCAAATAGCATAAGGGCCACTTTCAGCGATGAGTACCCAACGGATTCGCCGAGTGCCCCAATTCATGAAGCATCAGAGGTTATTTCTGTTTACAGTGATCACTATACGAGCAACCTTAGCTCTGAGTGGTTGTTTGACATTAAAGTAACTGAAAAAACAATTCAAAACAATTCAGTTCTATCTTTTGATCTTATTGATTTTTCGGTTGTTGCTTTGAGGAGTGATGAAGATTTTTCTCAAATTACCCACCTTCAGTTTGATTATTGGTCTAAAGGTCATGATGTAATTCGTTTGCTTATCAACCAATGGCCAGACGAAATTTATAGATCACCCGAAATAACTATTGAAAAGGGGGAGTGGAATAGAGTGACTTTAGAGCTCTCTGAAGAACTAATTAATAAAATAAAAACGACTGGTTTTTTTGACATGGTGTTTTTAGAGGAGGGTTTTGAAAACGAAGAGAAAAACAAATTGTGTATTGATAATATTTATTTCTTTTGAAATATTTAAGTTTGTGTTGAGAAAAAACTCTTATTGCTTGTTTATTTGGAATGAATCAGGAAGTTCTACTTTTTTTGTAACTTGGGAAAGAAATAGAGGAAAGAAAAAAACTCTTTCCTTCTTTTAATTTTCTTTTTTTAAACCCCATGAAAACCAAAAACCATATCCATGAAACTCAAATATTCCTTGTGGACGGTACTTGCTGCATTGTTTTTTTCTTGTGTACAGGATAGCAATGTAAATACAATCGATGTCGCAGTTCCTGTAACCATAGGCCTTGAAGAATTTAGGAGCGCCGTTGACATACTACCCCCAAGAGAGGTAGAAAAAACGAATAAAATCTATGTGTACAAAGATTACATTTTCGTTACAGACAATTTAGAGGGGGTACATGTCATTGACAACTCCAACCCATCAAGTCCAGTATCCAAAGCATTTATCAACATTCCTGCAAACGAAGACATTTCCATAAAAGACAATTATTTGTATGCGGACAGTGCAGTTGATTTGCTCGTATTTGATATTTCCAATACAGATGCAATTGAACAAGTCAGTCGTTTGGAAGATGTTTTCGAAAGGTACAATTACCATATTCCTGAGGGAGTGGACCGTGTGAAATACGAGGACATGTACGACGAAAATAAAATTGTCATTGGATGGGAAGTGGTGAAGGAAAAGGTAGATTCAGAGGAGTTGTTTTGGTTAGAACAAGGTGGCAGATTGGTGGACGATGTTGTGATGTTTGCCGAAAGTGATTCGGGTGCAGGTGTCGGGGGTTCGTTGGCGCGCTTTCAAATTGTAAAGGACTATTTGTACACAGTGGGAACTTATGAAATGGATGTGTTTGACATTGGTAATTTGGCCCTGCCGGAAGCAAAAGCTTCTTTTTATGTGGGATGGAATATTGAAACGATGTTTTATGCCGATGATTATCTTTATTTAGGGAGCACCAATGGGATGTATATTTACAGTTTGGAAAATCCTGAATTGCCCTCTTATGTTTCAGAATTCACCCATTGGGAAGGTTGCGATCCTGTAGTGGTTGATGGGGATTATGCCTATTTAACATTGCGAGGTGGAAATTCTTGTGGTCAATTGGAGAGTATTTTGGAGGTCATCGATATTCGTGAAAAATCGAATCCAACATTAGCTGCAAGATATACGTTAGAAAACCCTTATGGTTTGGGGATACGTGGAAACAATTTGTATGTCTGTGACGGGAGTGCAGGACTAAAACTTTTTGACAAAACGATTCCAGATGATTTGGAATTTTTAAAATCTTTTGAGGACATGAATGCAAAGGACGTTATACCCTTGGAAGATAAATTGATTTTGATTGCCGAAAACGTGCTGTATCAATACCAATATTTAGAAAATGACTTGGACTTATTGAGTGTTTATTCTCTTGATTTTTAAGAAGAAATAGTAGAGAATAGGGATTTTAAAAGCTTGCTGATTCTAACGGGCTTTCCTTTTTGGAATATTTTAAAGAATCGAGTTGTAAAAGATAAAATAATTTTTATATTTGCACTCGCAAAACGGAAATGTTTTGCTGGAACAACTTCCTCCTTAGCTCAGTTGGTTAGAGCATCTGACTGTTAATCAGAGGGTCCTTGGTTCGAGCCCAAGAGGGGGAGCAAAAAAAAGCCACACGAATGTGTGGCTTTTTTGCGTTTGATATTTTATAACTTCAAATGTGTCTGTTGTGCTCCTTGTTTTTACCTTCTTTTTTCAAGAGGGATTAAAAAACTTTTTTATCTTAGCACACTCGTTTTGGGGATGTAGCTCAGCTGGCTAGAGCGCTTGACTGGCAGTCAAGAGGTCGTGGGTTCGACTCCCATCTTCTCCACTTTGAAGCACAGCAAAGACTTGTCGAAAGGCAGGTCTTTTTTTGTAGGTTTTCCTCACGAAGCCAGCTGTTCATCACTTCAAAAGGGAGGTAATAATACAATTACAGATATCTTAAAGAACTACCCAAATATACGCAATTTCCCTCATTTTTGACAGACATTTTTTCAATGTCCCTTTTG
>Ga0209136_1000656_pt1 | contig 24413 bp, 18 predicted proteins | sample SaaInl0LU_22_DNA_FD_184640 | JGI IMG/M metagenome (GOLD analysis project Ga0209136, IMG submission 184640) | Marine microbial communities from expanding oxygen minimum zones in the Saanich Inlet - ESP_90LU_22_DNA (SPAdes) (version 2) | ecosystem: Environmental > Aquatic > Marine > Intertidal... | reverse complement strand
TATGGACCACCTTCTGGCCATTTTCGTCTTGCCAATATTTACGATAATTCCCGCTCGTCGCTAAGGACATACTGTCCAATTCTACAATTGTTTGAAATTGCCCCAAAACACGATCCTCAGTGGGTTCCTCAATTCCGATACGCCATTTCCGGCCTCGAACATTTGTGCCTTTGCACCGCACCTCGCCACCAATCTCAATCATGTAATTTGAAACGCCCACATTTTTCATAAGATTCGCAACTACATCAACAGTATACCCTTGTGCTATTGCGTTAACGTCTAATTCATAACCTTCCGGCAGTGCATATTTCTCCATCATACTTCCCGGGCGATGAGCGACCAGACCTTTGTAGCCAACGTAGTTCAAAAGGCTGTCCACATTAATCGAATCCTTGTGCGTTCCACCCGAAAAACCCCAAGCTTTGATCAATGGTGCTAACGTGATATCAAAACTACCGTCGGTAAGCTCACTCAGGTAGATCGACCGCAAGATCACACCATGAAAGTCATTACTCAAAAAGAGCGAATCTCCCCTATTTAAGGCAGAGATTTCACTATTCTCAACCCATAAGCTCATTTGCTGGTCCATAGATTCGAGAATGGAATCAATATCTCGGCGGTAATCCACACCTTCTGGAACCAAATAACTAATACTAAAAGTGGATCCCTGCGCAGGACCTTGGTTGGTCATTTGAACCAATTCAGGATTGCTAGAACAAGATCCCAGCAACACTAGAACTATTAGGGCAATACATTTCTTCATAGTGTGAAAATAAAAAGCCGCTCCATATGGAGCGGCTTTCGGTCTATTATTTTTCGATTATCCACCGAAGTCATCAAAGCTGACATTCTCTGGCGGTACACCAAAGTCGTCCACCATCTTGAGTACCGCAGCATTCATCAAAGGCGGTCCACAGAAGTAAAATTCAATGTCTTCAGGTGCATCGTGGTGGTTCAAATAGTTATCAATCACAGCCTGGTGAACGAAACCTACGAAACCGTCGCCTTCAGCGTCCATACTATCTTTTGCACTCCAGTTATCTTCTGGCAACGGCTCGGAAAGTACCAAGTGGAATTTGAAATTAGGGAACTGCTCTTCGATTTGACGGAAATCTTCCAAATAGAAGAGCTCACGCTTAGAACGTCCACCGTACCAATAACTCACCTTGCGGCCTGTTTTCAGTGTGTGGAACAAATGGAACAAATGCGAGCGCATTGGTGCCATACCTGCACCACCACCGATGTAAAGCATTTCAGAATCCGTCTCCTTAATAAAGAATTCGCCGTAAGGGCCGGATATAGTAACCTTGTCTCCTGGCTTCTGATCAAATACATACGAAGAACAAACACCCGGATTCACGTCCATCCATCCGCCAATCTTGCGGTCAAACGGTGGCGTAGCAATACGGATATTCAACATCACGATATTTCCTTCTGCCGGGTGGTTAGCCATAGAGTAGGCACGGAATAACGGCTCTGGATTCACCATTTTCAGGTCCCAAAGTTTGAATTTATCCCACTCCTCTTTGAACTCATCTGGTGCTTTACCCAATTTCGGATGAGAAGTAATATCAATGTTTTTAAAGTCTACAGTAGTTGAAGGCACGTCAATCTGAATGTATCCACCGGCTTCAAAATCCAAGTTTTCACCTTCAGGCAAACGGACGACGAACTCTTTAATGAACGACGCCACGTTGTAATTGCTCACTACCTCACATTCCCACTTCTTGATACCGAAAATCTCTTCCGGTACTTTTACGGTCATGTCGTTTTTCACTTTAATCTGACATCCTAAACGCCAGTTGTTCGCAATCTCTTTACGGTTAAAAAAACCTGTTTCAGTCGGTAGAATCTCGCCTCCACCTTCGGTGACTTGACACTTACACATACCACAGGTACCACCACCACCACACGCAGATGGCAAGAAGATCTTTTGGCTACTTAAAGTGGTCAGCAGGGTTGTACCTGATTCCACCTCAACATCGTCGCCATTAATATTCAATTTTACCGGTCCGCTCGGAGATAAGCGCGCTTTCGCTTGCAATAGAATAGTCACCAATAAAAGGATCACTACTACGAAAACGACTACCGATGAAAAAATTACTGTGCTAGATAAAAACATAGCTGCCTCTAATTATAATTTAATACCCATGAAGCTCATAAATGCGATTCCCATCAATCCAGTGATGATGAAAGTGATCCCTAGACCACGCAAAGGAGCTGGAACATTCGAATAGCGGATTTTCTCGCGGATGGCTGCAATAGCAACGATAGCAAGGAACCAACCGACACCAGAACCCAAACCGTAAACGGTTGCTTCTGCAATGGTGCCAAAAGCGCGCTCTTGCATGAACAGTGAACCACCAAGAATAGAACAATTCACAGCGATAAGCGGCAAGAAGATACCCAATGCACTGTACAGAGCCGGAGCAAATTTCTCAACGATCATTTCAATCAATTGAACCATAGAAGCGATAACCGCGATGAACATAATGAATGAAAGGAAGCTTAGGTCTACTTCTTCAAATCCTGCACCCAACCATTTACCTAAGGCACCCGGTTGCAATACATAGTTCTCTAATAACCAGTTTACCGGTAAGGTGATGACCAGTACAAAAGTTACAGCAATACCAAGACCAACAGCGGTCTTAACAGTTTTAGAAACTGCCAAATACGAACACATACCTAAGAAGTAGGCGAAAATCATGTTCTCGATAAAAATCGATTTGACAAATAAGTTAATTAGTTCTTGTCCCATGTCGGCTTAGTTTTCTTCGATGAGTTTGGTGTTCTTCGCGCGTTGCGCCCATATAATCATACCTACTACGATCAATGCCATAGGAGGGAATAGGAAGAATCCATTGTTGGCGTAGAATCCAGTTCCTTTATCCAGGTCGATGTACCAGCTCAATGGGATGATTTGTTTTCCCAATAACTGACCTGAACCCAAAAGCTCGCGCACAAACGCAACTGCAATTAGAATGACAGCGTAACCTATAGAGTTTCCAATACCGTCAAGGAATGCTTTCCAAGGTCCATTTCCTAAAGCGAAGGCTTCAAAACGTCCCATGATGATACAATTCGTAATGATCAAACCAACAAATACAGAAAGTTGCTTACTTACGTCATAAGCAAAAGCTTTCAAGAATTGGTCAACGAGAATTACCAAGGAGGCCACTACCACCAATTGAACGATAATACGGATACGGTTAGGTATGAGGTTACGAATCAATGAAATGATGACGTTACCTGCAGCTAAAACGAACATCACAGAAAGTGACATTACAATAGCCGGCTCTAATTTAACCGTGATCGCCAATGCAGAACAAATACCCAAAACCTGCACAGTAATCGGGTTATTGTCGTTAAATGGATCTTTTAATAGTTGTCTATTCTTCTTGGAGAACAACGACTCTTTAGTTTTTACTTCCGTGCTCATGGCTTAGTTGTTTTTGAAGTATTCGGCATAGGGAGCCAGACAATCTGCAAGCATGTCGTTCACACCATTCGAGGTGATTGTACCGCCTGAAATTCCATCTACCATGTAATCACCGCTAGATGTTCCTTGCTTTACAACCGAGATCGATTGGAATAAACCCGCTTCAGAAATCTTCTTGCCTGGGAATTGATCCGTAAATACTGGAGTCGTGATTTCAGCGCCCAAACCAGGCGTCTCACTTTTGTGGCCAAAGTTAGCCCCAACCACAGTATTTCCATCTGATTCTAAACTTACAAAGCCCCAAACTGGTCCCCAAAGCCCTTTACCGCGTAAAGGAATGATGTAATAATTCTCACCACCCTTATTGGCGACATACAAAGGCACTTCACGTTCCATATTTCCTGCTTTAACAGCACCAGCCATATCCACATTAAAACCTGTTTCGCGATCGGTACTAACAACCTGGCCTGCTTTGATGGTCAGGACTTCTTTAATAACCTCGTCGTAGGCAGTTTGTGCCTCACTACGATCTACTATCACGCCAACAGAGCCTAATATGCTTTGCATTTTCTCTTGCTTGACGTTGCTTTCTTGTTTTGATTTGAGGCCCAATGAGGCACCTGCTAATAATACCGCTACCACAACTACCATGATGGTAGCGAAGGTGTATGTATATGCATTGCTATTAACGTTCATATTCTAGAGATTAGGCGTTAGCTAAGCGTTTAGCGCGACGTTTTACGTTCGCTTCAACTACGTAATGATCAATCAATGGAGCCATCACATTCATGAATAGAATGGCCAACATGATACCTTCTGGATAGGCAGGATTAAATACGCGAATCATGATTCCGAAGAAACCGGCTAAGAAACCATAAATCAATTTTCCTGTTGCCGTTTGAGAAGCACTTACAGGATCGGTTGCCATGAAGACCATACCGAACATGAAGCCTCCCAACATCAACTGATGTAAAGGATTTAATCCCATAAACTCATTTACTGCGAAGGCGCTGAAAATAGCCGCCATCACAAAACCTCCAATGAAGAAGCTGAGCATGATGCGCCATGAACCCACACCTTTGAATATTAAAAAGAGACCTCCTAGTAAAATTAAAGCTGCAGAGGTTTCACCAATAGAGCCCGGGATGAGTCCTAAAAATGCATTCATCAATGAATACGTTCCTTCAGGGCCAAACTGCGCCATTACGGTTTCAGTTGCTGGATTACCCATGCCTTGTCCTACAGTTGTTGCGAGGTCCCCAAGTGCTGTTGCACCAGAATAACCGTCAACCAATTGGCCACCGTCGGCTGAAGTAGTGTTGATCCACACCTTATCCCCTGACATCCATGTAGGATAAGCAAAGAAGGCAAAGGCGCGCGCTGTAAGAGCTGGGTTCAACAAGTTCATCCCTGTACCACCAAATACCTCTTTACCAATCAATACGGCGAAGATGGTACTCACCGCCACCATCCACAATGGGATGTCTACGGGCATGATCATAGGAATCAACAAACCTGAAACCAAGAAACCTTCGTTTACTGGGTGGTTGCGTTTCCATGAAAAATAGATCTCCACTCCCAAACCAGCAGCGTAGGTTACAGTGATCAAAGGCAACATTTTAAGTGCACCGAAAATCACATTATCGAGTAACGAACTTTCTTCACCGAAAGCACCGAAATGCAAACGTCCTATGTTCCACATTCCGAAAAGAAGTGCAGGAACCATAGCGAAGATTACGGTCACCATCGTGCGTTTTAAATCAATAGCATCACGGACGTGTGCACCGGAGTGCGACGTATGGTCCGGAACGAATGCCATCGTCTCCAAAGCGTTGTGTAATGGATATAACAAGTTTCTCTTGCCATCTTTTTCAACAAGCGGTCTAGTCTGGTCGAATATGTTTTGTACAAACTTCATAATATGGCGTATTACATCATTTCTTTTCTGAGTTCATTCAAACCGTCACGTACGATTTGCTGCAGCGGCAATTTTGAAGTACAAGCAACTTCCGCTAGCGCGAAATCTTCTGGTACGACTTCGTATATACCTAACTGCTCCATCTTTTCAATGTCTTTGATTAAGATGGCACGAAGCAACTGCTGAGGAAAAATATCCATTGGAATGAATTTTTCATACTCACCGGTAACAACGAAGGCGCGTTCTTCACCGTGCATGTTGGTATCGAGATCATATTCGCGGTTCGGGAACAACCAGCTCCAGAATGCGCGGTTCGTTGAGAATTTTCCGAATCCGGGTAAAACCCATCCGAAGAATTCAGTTTGATTTCCTTCAGGAATAGCGGTAAGCTGTGTTTGACCGAAACTGAGGAAACCGTCTTTTTCAATTTTTGTACCTGTGAGTACATCTCCAGCAATGACTCGAGAATTATCCGTATTGACATTCGCCGATAAAAATTGTGTCAATGACACACCTTGTAACGCCGTTGCATAACCTGCATTCATTGTCTTAGAGCCCGCTAACGCAATGCGGTATTCTGGACGGTATTCTCCGCTTTCAAAAGCAGCACCAATAGTTGGGAGGTCAATGGCATTGACCGTCCAAACAATCTCACCTTTATTCAAAGGAGCCGTTTGCGCAATCTGTGTTCCGACGAGCCCTTTAGGATGTTTACCTGAAAAAGTGATGTGCGTTGCATCAAGCGACTGAAGTGCTTCGATTGGCGCCTTATCAGAATCGTGACTCACGTACACTGTACCTTCTGTCATCAGCTTCAAGGCCTTTACAGCCGTTGCAATGGATTTCTCTTTGCCTTCAAGTTGGTAGGCGAGATCTCCAGCAAGGGGACCGCTCTGAATACCATTAATGAAGATGGCACGCGGTTTTTCCGACATACCGGCGGCAACACCGTAAGGACGAGAAGTAATAAACGCACCTACACCCGTAGAGGCAAAATGAGCAGCCGCAGCATCACGAGTTGCGCCAGAAAAACTGAAGGCACCGTGGTCTGCGTAAGAACATTCTGTATCTGCTAAAATCAAGACGGCTAAGATTTTGCGCTTTGCACCGCGCTTTACCTCAGCCACTTCACCAGAAACGGGAGAACATATTTTTACTTCAGGTCGATCTTTATCGAAAAATAAAGTATCACCTGCTTTGACTTGTGTTCCTGCTTTTACGACCAACTTTGGTGTAATGCCAGGAAAATCTGAGGGAGTCACGGCGTAAGTTGAGGCAGTAATGCGGCCCAAATCTGTTTTGGGAGCGCCGCCGACTAACTTAATATCATGACCCTTGCGAATCTTAAAGGTTTGAGACATCGTACTATAAGATGATTTTGGGTTGCAAAATTAGGATACGTGTTTCATTTAGCCTTAAGAATTCGAGACTAATTGTACCTTAGACACCAATATTTATGAATATGTCTGTTAATAAGTCCGTGACGTTTGTCATTCTACTGATTTCAAGCCTTCTGAAGGGTCAAGTATTGAAAGACACTGTGGCTTTTGAATACCTCAAAACGGTTCAAATTGCACCCGTTGGTGCGCCCTTAGACTTTCCTGCCTACGAATTAGGTGTGAAAAATGGTCTAGAATTCAGTTTTGACGATATGGCGTACGAATGGAACAACTATGCGTACAAGATTTACCATTGCACGAAGGAATGGGAAAAATCGGACCTGCTGATTAATCAGTATCTCGATGGTTTTGACGGGAATTACCTCAATGACTTCGCTATTAGCGTTGGAACTTTTGTGCCCTACACGCACTATTCACTCCGCATCCCGAATGCGAATGCCCGACCTCGTATCAGTGGCAACTATGTACTTGAAGTGTATCAAAACGAAGACCCTAACGATCTCATCATTCGCCGGCGCTTCATTATATATGAGGATTTAGTCATGCCGTCTGTTCAAGTGTTGCGTGCAGCAGATTTAACCAATTTCTCCACCCAGCAGATGGTTAATGCAAAGGTGGCTTTGGCCGGTTATCCCGTACAAGATTTTTTCCAAGATTTAGATTTGAGCATCTTACAGAATAGACGTTGGGACAACGCATTGAACCGCTTGAAACCTACCTTCATTAATGACGGAATGTTGGAGTACAATTTCTTGGGTGAATATGCCTTTGAAGGCGGAGTAGAATTTCACTCCTTTGATACCAAGCGTTTAAATCAGGTAGGCATGGGCGTGAAAGTCTCGCGTTTAGATACCTGCTGGTCCGTTTACCTCGAAGAAAAGAAGAACCGAAGCATTTCCGTGTACAGTTTTCAGAATGATATTAACGGACGCCGTTTGATTCAAAGAGCAGATGTTGGGAATCCCGACTTAGCGGGTGATTACTGCTGGGTAGATTTCTTTTTAGAAAGTCCAGAGCTGGAAGTACCCGTTTATGTTTATGGCCAACTAAGCAATTGGAAATTGGACCCTGAATTTGAACTTACTTACGATTACAATAAACAGGCCTACACAGGGAAGGTCCTCCTAAAACAAGGATATTATAACTATATATTTGCTCATCCTAACGAGAATGGCGGCGTAAGTTCTGCCTTGACGGAGGGTACACATTGGCAAACTAAAAACGATTACACCTTAATAATGTACAACCGTGGCATGGGATTGCGCTACGATCGTATTATTGGCTACTTAAAACCATCAACCGCTTTATAATGAAAAAACTACTTTCCTTCGCACTACTTTTAGGCACTTTCAACGCATTTTCATGGGGGTTAACAGGGCATAGAATAGTTGGTCATGTCGCCATGGATCATTTAAATCCAGAGGTCCGTTCGCACATTTTGGAAACATTGGGTGGCGAAGATCTTGCCCAAGTATCGAACTGGATGGACTTCATCAAATCTGAACCGTCGTACGACAGTTTGAACGCTTGGCACTATTGCACGGTGGAATCTGTCGACCACCTAGACCACCACGAACACCCTGACAAAGGAGATGTTTGGATGGCCATCGATAAATTCCTCAACGAAATTACGACCCAAGAGTACAGCGTAGATGAAGCCTTTGCCTTACGCGCCCTGGCCCACCTTATTGGCGATGTGCACCAGCCGCTGCACTGTGGCAATGGTACGGACATGGGTGGAAACCAAGTCAAGGTGAAGTTCTTCTGGGAGAGCTCCAACCTGCACCGCGTATGGGACAGCGGACTTATCGATTACTGGAAAATGTCGTACACCGAATACTCGACTTGGATCATGAGCACCGTGACCCCTGAACACATTCAATCGTGGAAGGGCACAACCACCAAGGATTGGGTACGGGAAAGCGTTGAAATGCGCGAGCAGTGCTACTCCACTATGGGCGACCCGAAAGAATGGGGTACCGCTATGTTTACGACAATACTGAACTATTGCACTTGCGACTGGCTCAGGCAGGCGTGCGTCTCGCGGACGCCCTCAACCAAGCCTATGCTGCACGAGGCTGAGAAAAATTTTTGGCACCATAAAAAAAGCCGCCCTCGGGGCGGCTTTTTTTATGCTTCAGTAGCCACAAGTTCGAGCAGCTTCACGATGACATCGGTCGCGCTCTCCATATCCTGTAGACTGACAAATTCATAGGGACTGTGGAAGGCGTGCTCCCCAGCAAATATATTGGGGCAAGGAAGGCCCATGTAACTGAGCTTCGAGCCGTCTGTACCGCCGCGGATTTTTGCTTTGCGTACAGGTAAGCCACAGGCTTCAATCGCACGTTCAGCATAACCAACCACATGAGGGTGTTTATCCAAAACCTCCTTCATGTTCCTGTATTGCTCAGAAATTACAATTTCATAAGACGTTCGTTTCACAGCCTTTGAGGCTTGCTTGGCAAGGGCTTCAAGCAATGCAGCATAATCTTCCAACTCTGTGGCGTCAAAGCTGCGGAGTAACATAGTAATACGAATCTCTTCCACACCTCCTGAAATTTCATACGGATGGACAAAGCCTTTCTCGCCTTTTGTCGATTCCGGTGACCATTCCTGACGTGGCAACAAGCTCAAGAATACTCCTGCGGCTTTTAATGCATTGCCCATTTTCTTAAAGGCAAACCCGGGATGGGTATTGGCACCACGAAATATGATCGTCGCACCATCTGCAGAGAACGTTTCATCTTCTATGGATCCTTTGGTTGCACCGTCCATTGTATAGCCAAATTGGGCTCCTAATTTTTCTAGATCCACATGATCAGCCCCACGGCCAATTTCTTCATCGGGCGTAAATAACACCTTCATCGTCGCATGCGGCAAATCGGATTTCATCAGTACTTCAACAGCCGTCATAATTTCTGTGACGCCAGCTTTATTGTCCGCACCAAGCAGTGTGGAGCCGTCGGACGTCACAATGGTGTGGCCTTTCATCTCCTTTAAAGCACCGAAATCGTTCGAAGAAATAACTATGCCGTCCTTAGGGAGTTTAATCTCACCACCGTCGTAATTGTGATGTAGAGTAGGAACTACGCCAGCACCAGAATATTCGGGTGAGGTATCCATGTGCGCACAGAAGCAAACCGCTGGCGCACTTTCATGGCCAGGCGATGCCGGTACGGTAGCGTAGACGTAACCTAATTCATCCATGTGCGCATCACTTACCCCCATCGCAAGCAATTCATCGACGAGCACACGTGCTAAATCCTTCTGCTTTAATGTCGAAGGCACAGTGGGACTGTGCGGATCACTTTGCGTATCTATTTGAACATACGTTTGGAATCGCTCAAGAAGGGTTGGGTATTTCATCTTTTATTTTGAATGTAAAGTTGCCGGCGCGAACAAAGTGCGAACGGCGGTTTCAATGACTATGCGTAAATCCAGTAAAAAGGACCAGTGTTCGATGTAGTAGACATCGGCACGGATACGCTCTTCGAGCATTTCGGGACGTGCAGCAGATCCGCCACCGCGCAGGCCTCTGGCCTGCGCTAAACCGGTCAGGCCTGGTTTGGCCCAATAACGAATTTTATATGTGGCCACAGATGCGGCATAGGTTGCCCCATCCCCTGCCGTATGCGGACGCGGCCCCACCATGGACATTTGCCCAAAAAGGACGTTGACCAATTGTGGCAACTCGTCCAATCCCGTTTTTCGCATCCAGCGCTGAAGGACATTACTTTGACCTGCACTATTCATGGTTTTGAATTTTAAAACCGTGAATGGCTTACCCGACAATCCTTCTCGACGTTGACTGAAGAGCGGCCATCCAGCTCCTGTGACTAAAAGCGCAAGAGCGAACAGTGGAAACAACCAAAGCCCAATGGTAACGAGAAGTAGTAGGGAAGTAAATACATCAAAAATGCGCTTAAGAAAGGCATTGGACCAATTAGAAAGAGGTTCTCGACGGTGAGAAAAGAGCGGGATGCCTTCGAGATTTTCCAGGAACATTTGCCCTGCATATTTTGGCCCCATATCAGGCAAGAACCGAAACCGCATACCCGCGCTCAAGGCGTGACCAGTAGCAGCTTCATAACCAGAGGTACCCGGGGCGTGAGCGCAGATAAGTTCATCTGCGGCTGTCATTTTTCCTTCGAAAGTACCTTGGTACGACCAACCCAATTCCGGGCGTAGTTCGGTGAGCGTGCGTAACGCTTCTGCCGTGGCGTGCGTACCGGCCAAGACATATGTCCGTTGCCATTTGCCGCGTGCCATTTGGTTTCTTAGGTATTGCACTAAGAACAATCGGTACAACCATGCAATCCCATAAAGTAATGAGAAATAGCTCGCGAGGAAGACACGGCTGTAGTAATAGCCTTTTAAACCAACAACAATGATTGCGAGCATGGCGAATTGCGCTAAAGCAGCACGCAAAACGTTTGCGGTCACATTGCGCTGCTCCAAACCACTGGTGTAACTGAAAATACCTGACCAACGCCCAGCTGCATACCAGCTCACAACGGTCAACACTAAAAGCTGTAGGTAGTAGTTGTAGTACTCCGGGTTAGCGATGCGTAAGTCGTCGAAACGCCAATAGCCTATGGCTGCAAACAGCACCAACAATAAGGCGCTGTCCGCGAGCACCGTAACGAGTCGAAAGATATTTGTCCCTTGGTTTTGCATTTTCGTGGGCCAAAAGATACTTACTTTTACAACGATGAGCACTACCCAAAGCCCTATTGTCTATGCACCCGGAATTGGTCCGGACCGTGCTGCCCTTCTCGCTGAAGAGTTCGGGATACGGACGATGGCGCAATTCATGGAGCATTATCCCTTCCGTTATGTAGATAAAAGCCAATTCCATACCATCCGCACACTCAACGCACACAGTGGTGATGTTCAAATAAAAGGCCAAATCACAAAAATTGAAGAATTGGGTGCGCCGCGACAACGACGATTGGTAGCCACGTTTACGGACGGAGAGGGTTTTATAGAATTGGTTTGGTTCAAAGGCGCTAAGTGGGTTCGCAAAAGTTTGAAGCTGAATACGCCCATGGTAGTCTATGGAAAAGTCAATGACTTTAATGGAAAAAAAAGCTTGCCCCACCCTGAACTTTATGCCCCTACGGATGCTGAGGAATCTGCGGTAGAGCCGGTGTATTCCACGACGGAAAAGCTGACCAAACGGGGGCTGAACTCCAAAGGTATCGCGAAGGTGATGAAAGCGGTCCTTAAAGCAGAATTGGCACAGGTAGAAGAGCCCTTTTCGGAGGCTTTTCGGACCAAAAACCAACTCGTTAGCAAAGTTCAAGCACTGACATGGATTCATTTCCCACCTTCTGCAAAGCACCTCGAGGCTGCTAAAAACAGAATAAAGTTTGAGGAATTTTTCTTCCTTCAATTGACACAACAACGAAATAAATTGCGTCAGAAAACGGCCATCAAAGGCTACACCTTTGAAGAGGTTGGCGCGGTTTTTTTAAGCTTTTACAACCACCACCTCCCGTTCGAACTGACCAATGCGCAAAAACGTGTGGTCAAAGAAATCCGTGGAGATGTGCGAACAGGAGCACAAATGAACCGCCTAGTTCAGGGGGATGTAGGCTCTGGAAAAACAATCGTTGCCTTACTCGCGATGCTCTTGGCTATAGACAATGGCTATCAAGCGGCCCTCATGGCGCCTACAGAGATTTTAGCAACCCAGCACTACAATGGCCTTAGAGAACTCTGTGAACCTGCCGGAATTACAGTTGAGCTGTTAACCGGGTCCACTCCTGCAGCAAAACGTGCGGAATTGCACAATGCCCTGCAAGAAGGTCGATTGCAAATCCTGATCGGAACGCATGCGCTGATCGAACCCACAGTGAAATTTGCCAATCTTGGTCTTGCTGTGATTGACGAACAGCACCGGTTTGGTGTTGCCCAGCGTGCGAAGCTTTGGAAGAAGAATGAGCATCCGCCTCATGTATTGGTGATGACGGCCACCCCTATCCCACGAACCCTCGCTATGTCCGTCTACGGCGACCTCGATATTAGTGTTATTGACGAATTACCACCGGGACGAAAGCCCGTAAAAACCCTACACCTTTTCGACAAAAATCGACTCAAGCTCAATGGCTTTATGCAACGAGAAATAGCCGCAGGAAGGCAAGTGTATGTGGTTTTTCCTTTAATCGAGGAGAGCGAAAAGTTAGACCTTAAAAACCTTGAAGTTGGCTACGAACAGCTGCTGCGTGATTTTCCGCGACCGCAATACCAAATCGCCGTTGTACACGGCAGGATGACCGCCGCAGAGAAAGAAGGCGAAATGCAACGCTTCGCAAAAGGGAAAGCAAATATTATGGTCGCTACAACGGTCATAGAAGTTGGGGTTAATGTGCCCAATGCATCCGTAATGGTTATTGAAAACGCCGAACGTTTTGGTTTAAGCCAATTGCACCAATTACGCGGCCGTGTCGGCCGCGGATCAGATGAAAGCTACTGCATCCTAGTCTCTTCCTTTAAACTTTCAGCCGATGCGAAAACACGCCTCGAAACCATGGTACGTACCACAGATGGCTTTGAAATTGCGGAGGTAGATATGCAGTTGAGAGGGCCGGGAGATTTAATGGGAACGCGTCAAAGCGGGCAGCTTCAATTCAAACTGGCTTCGCTACTAAACGACGGTGCAATTCTAGCCTGGACCAAAGGGGTTGTGGAACAGTTATTGCTCGATGATGCACAACTCAACCATCCGGATCACCAGGGCATTAAATCGCGCTGGATTGAACTTTATAAGGATCAATGGGGTTGGAATAGAATATCTTAATTCGCATGCCAAGTCGTATCCCAATTTTTCTGAAAGGTTACCACAAACTACTTCAGCACTCCGGTGGTTACGCATTTGTGCGAAAAAACCTCGTCAAACTTATTGGCTCCATTATTGCTGTTCTGGGTCTTTTCTATGCTTTCGATGCTTGGATATTGGATATAGATTCTGCTATAAAGTGGGTAACGCTAGCTTTTAGCACGCCCGCATTGTTGGGACTATTTTTCGCAAGTGAGGTTAGTTTTGGTATCATCACCCCTGAACTACTTATTGTTTGGGCGGACGAAACATTAAAACCGCGTTGGATGCTCTTCTTCCTAGCCTCTTTGAGCTACAGTGCGGGAATTGCAAGTTACTTTATCGGCCGATTTTTACGTACTCGCAGCATCATTAGAAAGCGAATTTTGGAGCGCCATAAATCCACTTTGGACCAATTAAGAAACTTCGGAGGACTACTCATTATCCTCGCTGCGCTGACCCCCTTGCCCTACCCTATCGTATGTCAACTCTGCGGCCTGAACAGGTTCCCTTTCAAATATTTCGCATTGCTCACATTGGTGCGTTATCTGCGCTTTGGAATCTACGGACTGGTTCTTTTCAACCTCTTCTAATTCAGCAGAAATAAGCCTTTGCGATTCTCCTGCAAAGTGTAACTTTGGCTTTCAATCAATTTTGACCCAATGAAGATTTCATACCGCTGGCTAAAGCGTTATTTACCTATAGATCTCAATCCAGAGCTGGTCTCTGAATTATTGACTGATACTGGTCTCGAAGTAGAAGGTTTAGAAGAAGTGGAGACTATTCCCGGTGGCCTTCGCGGGGTTGTGGTTGGAGAAGTGCTTACTTGCGAACAACATCCCAATGCCGACAGACTTCGCATCACCACGGTCAACATTGGAATGGAAGATGCGGTACAAATCGTCTGTGGCGCACCCAACGTAGCGGCTGGCCAAAAAGTCCCCGTTGCAACGGTAGGCACCACACTATACCCGGGTGGCGAGGAACTAAAAATCAAAAAAGGTAAAATACGCGGTGAAGTCAGTATGGGCATGATCTGTGCGGAAGATGAACTCGGTCTTGGGTCGGGTCACGACGGCATTATGGTTCTGGATGATTCTTTAAAACCGGGGATACCCTGCAGTTCCGTCTTTGATGTTGAAAGTGATTTCGTCTTCGAAATTGGCCTGACACCTAACCGCACGGATGCGATGGGACATATCGGTGTCGCCCGCGATTTACGTGCCGCAATGATTACCAAAGGAATGGATGCCCCGGAACTAGAAGAGCCCAAGCTCTTTGCGTCGGAAACAGCCCCCAACCCTATCGATTTAAGGATTGAAGACGAAGGCGGCTGTCCGTCATACCACGGCACCTTTATCGCCAACGTAACCATTGAAGAAAGTCCCGACTGGCTGAAGGAACACCTTGTAGCGATCGGACTCACGCCAAAGAACAATGCTGTAGATATTACCAACTTTGTGTTGCACACCTTTGGACACCCGTTGCATGCTTTTGATGCAGATGCCATTGAAGGGAATACGGTCATCGTACGTAAGGCGAAAATGGGGGAAAAGCTCATTACTCTTGATGAGGTAGAACGTGCATTGGACCCGCAGGATTGTGTGATTGCTGATGCCGCCGAACCCATGTGCATTGCCGGCGTTTTAGGCGGCGCTTCAAGCGGCGTTACCCGCCAAACAAAGAATATTTACCTCGAAGGCGCTTATTTTGACAGCGTGCGTGTTCGTAAAACGGCGAAACGTCATGCTATAAATTCAGACGCCAGCTATCGTTATGAAAGAGGTGTCGATCCAAACGCTACCATTGACGCGCATGCTTATGCCGTTGCCTTGTTGTGCGAATTAACCGGCGGAACCGCAAGCACCAGAGACCATAAAGGCAAAGACCATTTTGAACGCGTCTTGATTGACTTTAGCCGTTCGAAAGTTTTAAAACTTATCGGGGTTGAATTGGACAAAGCGAAAATGACACAAATCCTTGAGTTGCTTGATTTTGAAATCATTAGCATTGACGGCGATTCATGGAAAGTTCTTGCGCCTACCTATCGGGTTGACGTTACGCGCGATGTCGATGTTGCTGAAGAACTACTTCGTATTTACGGCTTCAATGAAGTTCCCGTGCCGGATCAAATGCGCATAAGTGTTGCTCAGCACGATCCACGTCCTGAAAAAATAGAACGCAGTGTTCTTGACCAGTTAACCGGCAATGGCTTCTTCGAAATCATGAATAACAGCCTCGCAAAAGGGGCCGATTACACAACACTTCAGCCGGAAGTTTCCGCATCACTCATTGAAATGCTTAACCCGTTGAGTCTCGATCTCAATGTCATGCGCAATAACCTCCTTTTCGGTGGAATACAAGCCATTAGCTTCAATCAAAAGCGACAACAACCCAACTTAAGATTCTTCGAGCGCGGCAAAACCTACGGGAAAGGATCTAACGGCTACTATGAGAATACTCAGCTAGACCTTTTCGCGGCTGGCGCGCAACGTGAAGACTATTGGAATTCGGCCAGTCAACAGAACGATTATTTCTGGTTGAAAGGCACGCTAGAAGCTTTATTTAACCGATTGGAAGTATCCGTTTCATTTACCACCGCCGAACATTCACTTTACGGCGAGTTCGTGATCGTCAAATCTGGTAAATCTACGTTGGGCCATCTGGGTACCGTACATCCAAAAGTTTTGAAGCATTTTGACATCAAAGGTGCCGTTGTTCATGCCAGCTTAAACTGGGAACAATGCAAAAACTTGGTACTGCGGGGTGGGGCTTCATTATTTGAAAATTTACCCAAATTCCCTTCTGTCCGCCGCGATATTGCCTTGCTTGTTGACCGGTCCGAACAGTACCAGAATTTGGAAGATTGCATCCGTCAAGTAGGTAAAGGTTTATTGGTGAATTCGTTCCTTTTTGATGTTTACGAGGGTGATAAACTGCCCGCAGATAAAAAGAGTTATGCCATCGGTTTGATTTTCCAAGATGCCAACAAAACATTGAACGACAAAGCGGTTGACAAAACAGTTCAGCGCATCCTGGACCAATTGAACAAACGGACTGGCGCTGTTTTGAGGCAGTAGCATGATAAAAGTCGCCTGGGCGCCCATCTACCATCACCCGTTACCGGACAATCACCGTTTTCCCATGTCCAAATACAGCCTGTTGCCGCAGCAACTGCTGTATGAAGGAACGTTGAGCGAAGAGAACTTTTTTGCTCCAAGCCTGGCAACAGAAGCACAAATCCTTCGTACCCATTGCCCGCTCTATTTTCAAAGCTTATTGGACGGAAGTATAGACGGAAAAGCACAACGAAAAATTGGCTTCCCCTGGAGCGAACAGCTCATTGAACGAGAGCGAACTATTGGACAAGGGACCATTAACAATGCATTATTCGCCATAGAATACGGATGTTCATTGAATATAGCAGGTGGCACACATCACGCTTTCTACGACCGCGGTGAGGGCTTCTGTATGCTCAATGACATCATGCTTGCAGCACATTACGCCCTTGATCATTGCGGCATATCGCGCATCTTAGTCGTTGACCTCGACGTACATCAAGGCAACGGCACCGCGGCAATGGCCACAGACGAAGATCGAATTTTCACATTCTCAATGCACGGCGATAAAAACTATCCCTACCACAAAGAAACCAGTGATTTAGACCTGCCCCTTCCAGATTATATCGAAGACAAAACGTACCTCAGCTTGTTGAATGAAACCTTGGATGAACTCTTTGAAAAAGTGAAACCAGAAATGGTCTTCTTTCAGAGCGGAGTAGACGTACTTGAAAGCGACAAGCTGGGACGTATGGGACTTTCACTAAATGGATGCAAAGAACGAGACATTGCTGTCATCTCTCGTTGTTATCGTCAGTCCATTCCACTGATCATCAACATGGGAGGTGGATACAGTCCCGAGATCAAAACCATCATTGAAGCGCACGCCAATACTTTTCGCATGTGCACACATTATTACCAGTAAACCCTTCTTGCTTTACGAATGTTTGATTATTTTCCCATTAATCTATAAGTATCTTTGTGAAAAAACTAGTCATATTAGCGCTTTTAGCGTATCCATGTTTATCTATTGCTCAAAATTTTAAAAAGCAACAAACTCCCAAAATAAATATGGAGCTAATTGGAGGTTACCCATTTGCCGGATTTGGTACTTCATTAGACTTTCGATCAAACAGTGCTCTAAAAGTGTATCTATTCACGTCATTAATTGATAGTAGCCGTTCAAGAAATGAATGGATAGGAATGACAAAAAGGATTTCTATTGACAAACAAGCCAGTATTAATCTAGGGTTGGGAATGTTTACACAATTTTCAAGAGATTTACTATTTGACATTGCTCCAACAATTCAATACGAATACGACATAACCGATAATCTCGGTTTATCTGCAAGTTACATGCATGTTTTTCCTGACCGGTGGAAAGACCAAAATATCCATGCGCTCCAAATTGGAGTTAAATATGGAATCCCGACAAGCGGCTCCAAAAATGGAATAGTAAAATATCAAAAGGCTAAAGGTACAAAGACGTTATCTTCCTTTGCATTTGGTAGCCACTATACAATGGGCGGTATAAGTTTTTTAATACGACCAAATTTCGGGTTTGACCTCAGAGGATATACTGATCTTGGCTACTTGTTCAATGTAGAGCCATCTATTGATATGCAATGCCTTTCTGCTCTGTATACTCTTGATGTATTTAATGATATCAGTTTTGACACCTATTTAGGAATTTCAACAACTCTTCAATCAAGTTCGATGTTCCACAACATGTTCGTTTCTGAAAGAATGAGAGTTAAATTATATGAAAACTTATGGTTTTCCGTTGAATTGACTCAACACTCAAAAGCTGTAATCAAAAATCGAATTCAACCTTTGGTTCATGCGGGCTTTGTAATCGGACTCTAATTAAAAGAAAACGGCCTCCACTCTCGTAAAGGCCGTCCTAAATTTTAATCGTAGCGTCGTTTTATGCGCTCAAAATAGCACCAAGCGCATTATCATAAATCTCTTGGTAATCGCTTACGCTACCCCAATCTTCGTCATCAACACGAATACCTCCTTTGGTGACGTGTCCCATTAGGTCAAAATCACAGCCATTCAGCATCATCAAGTCGATGAACTTATCTTTATTTTCTTCACTTACCGTGACGAGAATTCTAGAAGCTGCCTCACCAAAAAGCACTGCATCTTTTCTGAATTCTGCTGGAAGAGTGATGTCAAAACCCAGTCCTGAAGCAAATCCTTTCTCCAGCAATCCAACCCATAGACCGCCTTCGCTTAAATCATGTGCACTATTGAGTACGCCTTCACGAATCAACATCTGAACTTGTCTCTGGTTGGCATATTCTTCCTCCAGGTCAAAATGTGGCGTTGAGCTGTTGGTAATACCATGAATGTTCACCAAATACTGTGACGAAGAAATATCCTCGCGATTTGCGCCAATCATGAAAATCAAATCACCTTTAGTCTTGTAACTCAATGTGGTGATGAATTTTTTATCCTCAACCACACCAATCATACCAATGGTAGGTGTTGGGAATACGGGTTCAATTTTATCACCAATCTGCGTTTGGTTGTAAAAACTTACGTTTCCTCCTGTTACCGGGGTTTCAAATTTTTCACATGCGGCACTCATCCCTTTGATCGAACCCACAAACTGCCAGTACACCTCAGGGTTGTACGGATTACCAAAGTTCAAACAGTTCGTTACTGCGGATGGTATACCGCCTGAACAAGTAATATTTCTTGCTGCCTCAGAAACGGCCATTGCACATCCTACTTCAGGATCTGCATTCACAAATCTACTGTTACAATCTACGCTCATGGCAAGCGCTTTATCCGTCCCTTTTATATTTACTACGCCTGCATCAGAAGGATCATTGGTCCCCATGTTCCGCGTACCCACCATACTGTCGTATTGCTCGTAAATGAATCGTTTAGAAGCAATGTTCGGCAGGGCAACCATTTTGGTAGCTACCGCTTTCAAATCTGCAGGTTCCTCAACGGTGGAAATATGAAATTTCTTGTATTCTTGGTAGTAAGCAGGTTCTGACCATTCTCTATGGTAGACCGGTGCGCCTCCGCCTAAAACAGCGCTCTCAGCAGGCAAAGAACCTACAAGTTCGCCGTCCCAGTAGTAATTTACTGTTCCACCTTGGGTAACAACACCAATTTCCTCACATTCTAAATCCCACTTATCAAAAATATCAAGCACTTTCTGCTCTTTACCTTTCTCAACCACAATAAGCATACGCTCTTGAGATTCCGATAGTAAAATTTCCCAGGGCTCCATGTTTTGACGAAGCGGCACTTTATCCAACCAGATGTCCATACCGTGCTCACCTGATGCCGACATTTCACAAGAAGAACAAGTTATACCTGCTGCTCCCATATCTTGCATTCCTATTACTGCATCTGTAGTAGCCAATTCCATGGTTGCTTCTAGAAGCAATTTCTCCTGAAATGGATCACCCACCTGTACAGATGGAATATCTTCCGACGAATCTTCATCAAGGTCTTTTGAAGCAAACGATGCCCCGTGAATACCGTCTTTTCCGGTAGCTGAACCCACTATAAACACTGGATTTCCAACTCCCGAAGAGGTAGCAGATATTTCCTTACCCACTTCAACGATACCCGCAGAAAAGGCATTTACTAGTGGGTTTTGATGGTAACATTCGTCAAAGTAAACCTCACCGCCTACAATAGGAATACCAAAGGCATTCCCGTAATCGCCGATTCCTTTACTCACTCCTTTAACCAACCATTTTGTACGGTCCTCTGTGGGCTTACCAAAGCGCAAAGAATTGAGCTGTGCGATAGGGCGTGCACCCATGGTAAAAATATCGCGATTAATACCACCTACGCCTGTAGCGGCGCCTTGATAAGGCTCAACCGCTGAAGGGTGATTGTGCGATTCAATTTTAAAACAACACGCTAGGCCGTCGCCTATATCAACCAAACCGGCATTCTCCTCACCTGCCTCTACGAGCATGTGAGGGCCTTTCTTTGGCAATTTCTTTAACCAAACGATAGAGTTTTTGTAAGAACAATGCTCACTCCACATTACACCATAAACAGAAAGCTCAAGGTAGTTTGGAGTGCGTCCTAAAATCTCTTTGATTTTATCAAACTCTTCGGGGCGGAGGCCCATTTCTTGAGCCTGATCTAAAGTGGCAACAGCAGTGCTATTCATTATTGAAAAGAATTTGGACAAATTTAGGTATTCTTGTACCAACTCATTTGTATTCTATGCGCAATCTTTCCCACACTTTTGGCCGATTCTTTGTTTATAACCTCTTCTTCATCTTCACACTTAGCAATTGTACCCCCGCTGAGGAATTCGATGTTCTGTTGACCAACTTCGAATTACATTCTCCCACTGCTATTCCATATCAATTAGGCGAACGACCACAATTTTCGATAGGTATTAAGGACGGGAAAATAGCTTCAATTATAGACCACAGTGGAGGCCAGGAATACCCCGCAGCAAAATCGACGCTATCCTTAAATGGGCAGCACCTTTACCCCGGCTTCATCGACGCCCACGGACACCTGTTCGGCTACGCTCGCACCTTGAGCACGGTCAACCTCATTGGAGCTGCATCCAAGCAAGAGTGCATTGAGCGCATCAAAACATACATTCGTCTTCACCCGAATGAAGAGTGGATTATTGGGCGCGGATGGGACCAAAATGACTGGACCGAGCAACGCTACCCCTCAGCAAATGACCTTGCCGCCTTTTCTGAAAAATACGTTTACCTCACTCGAATAGATGGACATGCCGCTTGGGTAAACCAACCTGTGCTAGACGCCTTTTCAATTACCAACGAAACGAAAGTGGACGGCGGTCAAATTATGGACGGCATACTCATAGATAATGCCGAAACCTTGGTAACGCTGCCAAAATTGATCAATAGGTATTGGCGCACAGCCTTACTGCAAGCACAGGACAGTTTGGTGAAATATGGATTAACTGCAATGACTGATGCGGGACTTTCGACCCATCAAATCCTGTTGCTCGATTCGTTGCAAGAAGAGGGCAGCTTCAAATTATTCGTGAACGCAATGATCAGTAACCATGAAGAAGACCTTCAGTATTTCGAAAACCATGGCCCCATTGAGAAGCCCCTACTACGAGTAAAAAGTGTCAAAGCCTATCTTGACGGTGCCTTAGGTTCAAGAGGCGCACTTCTGCGCGATCCTTACCACGATTTGCCCGATCATTACGGCCTGCCATTGCTTAGCCCAGAGCAACTCGACGTCTTGCGTGAACGTTGTGTTCAGAACGGCTGGCAACTTTGTGTGCATGCCATTGGAGACAGCGCTCACCACGTTTTATTAGAGAGTTTCAATGAATTGGACACCATAGCAGACCTGAGGTTCCGTGTAGAGCACGCACAAATCATGACTCCGGAGGACAGTGCGTTCTACGCGCACCCCAACATCATAGCTTCCGTGCAGCCTACGCACGCTACAAGTGATATGTATTGGGCAGAAGACCGCCTGGGGCCACACCGTATACACCATGCCTACAGCTACAGAAGGATTTTTAATGCCGCTAATGAGAGGGTCGCCTTCGGTACTGATTTCCCTATTGAGCATATCGATCCCTTGGCTACATTTTTTGCTGCCACTACTCGTCAGGATAAAAACCATTGGCCTGAACATGGGTTTTTACCAGAACAAGCGATTAGTCCCGGCATGGCCATTGGCGCTATGACTCGCGAAGCCGCTTACAGCGCTTTTGGTGAAGACACTTATGGCTCCATAGCGATCGGACAAAAAGCAAACTTCACCCTGCTGAACACCAATCTTTGGAGCGAAGATGCTGCGTTGCGCGAAAGAACTCAAGTTGTCAAAACAATAGTTGGCGGCCAAGTACTTTATGATAGCAATTCTAATAAAGGTCGATAGTACATTTTTACTATATTGAACCTTCGCAATAACACACACTATTCCTAGAGAATTCAACCATGAGACAACCCACGAGATTATTCGATATCCCCCATTACCAGCTAGAACATATACCTATGAAGTTGATGATGACTTCAAAAGTAGGTGGTGAATGGAAATCGTACAGCACAAAAGAATTTACAGAAGCTGTAGACCAAGCCAGTAGAGCTTTGCTTGAGCTTGGAGTTAAAGCCGGTGATAAAGTCGCACTTATTTCGCACAACAACCGTTGCGAATGGAACATAATGGATCATGCGCTATTGCAAATTGGCGCTGTAGATGTACCCATCTATCCAACCATGACAGAAGCAGATTATGAATATATTTTCAATCATAGCGAAAGTATTTACTGCTTTGTCTCAAACGATGAACTCTACCAGAAGGTTACAAATATCTTGAGCAAATGCGAGCACATGAAAAAAGTGTTCACATTTGAGCAATACAAAGGAATGAACCATTGGTCGGAAGTATTGGCTTTAGGCGCCGACCAAACGCGTCAAGCAGATGTGGAAAAGGCACGTGATGCTGTGAAACCAGAAGATCTTGCCACGATAATCTATACATCCGGTACAACGGGATTGCCAAAAGGCGTTATGCTGAGCCATAAAAATGTGGTGAGCAATGTGATTGCAGCCACCCCGCGCATTCCTGGCTTGGTTAAAGGCGAGGCAAAGACTTTGAGCTTCCTACCCGTCTGCCACAGTTTCGAGCGCTTTATTCAGTACCTATACATGTATAATGGGGCGAGCATTTACTTTGCCGAATCTATTGAAACTATTAAAGCCGATTTAAATTACTGCCAGCCTACCATCTTCACCGCAGTCCCGAGACTCCTAGAGAAATTCTTTGATGGAATTGTTGCGAACGGTACCAGTGCAGGAGGGCTCAAGACTAAAATTTTCGAATGGGCCGTTAGCCTCGCATTACAATGGGAACCCGAACAGGCAAACGGCGGATTCTATCACTGGAAGTTAGGCATTGCGGACAAGCTTGTTTTTAGTAAAGTACGTGCAGCGCTTGGCCTCACTCAAATTAAAGCTGTCGCCTCCGGTTCAGCAGCACTGCAACCACGTTTGGCTCGATTCTTCAACGGAATTGGGGTACCTATCTTAGAAGGCTACGGTCTTACGGAAACTGCGCCTGTAATTTCTGTAAACACCACTGCAGAACCTGGTATGATCCGTATAGGAGCTGTGGGTAAGGTGATCGACGGTGTTGAGGCTAAAATCGCCGAAGACGGTGAAATCCTTGCCAAAGGACCAAACATCATGATGGGCTATTACAAGCAACCTGAACTCACCGCTGAAGTAATGACAGGCGAATGGTTCCATACAGGAGATATTGGTGTGATTGAAGACGGGTTTATTCGCATTACCGACCGTAAAAAGGAAATGTTCAAGACCTCGGGCGGCAAGTATGTCGCTCCTCAACTGATCGAAAATGAATTGAAGGCTTCTCACCTCATTGAGCAGAGTATGGTTATTGGCTCTGGACGTAAATTCCCGGCCGCCATCTGCATCTTAAATGAACCAGGTGTTAAGGAGTGGTGTTCACGCCATGATATTGAATATACATCCATTAAAGAGATGGCCTTGAATCAACAAGTTCGCGACAGAGTGTGGAAAGACGTTGAACGCGCTAATTCTAGCTTTGGAAAATGGGAACAGGTGAAAAAAATCATTATTGATACAGACGAGTTCACCGTAGACAATGGTTGTTTAACCCCAACTTTTAAGGTTAAACGCAAACCCATCCTTGCAAAATATGAGGAGCAAATCGAAGCGCTCTACGCAGATTAACACTTCCTACGATAGTGCTAAAAATCCCCGCCACAGGCGGGGATTTTTTTTACCCCTACCCT
>Ga0209136_1000638_pt1 | contig 24639 bp, 20 predicted proteins | sample SaaInl0LU_22_DNA_FD_184640 | JGI IMG/M metagenome (GOLD analysis project Ga0209136, IMG submission 184640) | Marine microbial communities from expanding oxygen minimum zones in the Saanich Inlet - ESP_90LU_22_DNA (SPAdes) (version 2) | ecosystem: Environmental > Aquatic > Marine > Intertidal... | reverse complement strand
AGTTCATTGCCTAATTATCATCCAGATGGAATTCTTTTAGAACCAGGATTTATTGAATTAGTAACTGCAGAAGATCCTTTAGCTTTTAGAAAACCTGAAAATATTGGAAAAATTAAATTATATACATGGCAAGGTCATGATTTTATTAATAATACAGAAACTGATGAAGCTGGAGTAGATTGGATTCTTGCAGAAAATTGGTGGCCATACCAAAGGCCTAGTTTTGTAACACCTCCTTTTGCTGGTTATGTTTCTGGTCATTCAACTTTTTCTAGAGCAGCAGCAGAAGTTTTAACGCTCTTAACAGGAGACGCTTTTTTTCCTGGAGGATTAGGAGAATTTGTTGCTAAAAAGAATGAATTTTTAGTTTTTGAGGAAGGTCCTTCAGAAGACATAATTTTACAATGGGCAACCTATAGAGATGCCTCAGATCAATGCAGTTTGTCTAGAATTTGGGGTGGTATTCATCCTCCTGCAGATGATATTCCAGGACGATTAATTGGAGAAAAAGTTGGTAAAAATGCTTTTAGTTTTGGTGTGCCTTATTTTAGTAAAAAAACACTTTCAACAAATGATTACTTCAATCAAAGTAGTAGTATTTTGTACCCTAACCCAGTTTCAAATTCTAAAGAGGTTAAAGTTTTAAATACTAATACTGATGATTTTTTCTATTTAACAGATATTAATGGAAGAAAATTTTCTATTCATTATCAAACTGAAGCAAATACTACTAAAATTAATTTGGGAGATATAGCAGTAGGTGTTTATATTTTAGTAAAAAACAATAAAGAAAGATTTAAGTTAATTGTAAATTAAACCTAGTCATTTAATTGGTTTAAAGATTTAATTTTAAAATCTACTTCTTCATTTTTGTGTGAATTAAAGAAGATTATTTTTTCTTGATTCGGAATTAAATCAAAATAATTGTCTGAAAAATATCCTTCTTGTTTTGAAAAAAGAAATATATCTTTTTGCAAAACATCACTTTTTAAAATAATTTGAATTCCCTTTTTAGTTTTCTTAAATTTTTGTTGAATTTCTCCTTTTGGAAGTGCTAAGTTTTTTGGTTTGTCAAAAAAGTAAGTTGATTTCGATTTACCAAATTCAATTAAATATACATAACCCGCTTTATAAATATCAACTTGAGGTATGTGATATATTTTTTCACTTGAATTTGGTTGTATTGTAATAACTTTAGAATTAGACCAAATTTCTTTCCCATAAAAATCTATAATTTTTAATTGTAAAGTATCATTAAGCTCTTTAAATGAATCATTTATAATATAAGTATCATAATCATATTTAGAAGCAACAGTAGAAATTAATACATTTTCATAAGCTTTTTTTGCTTTGTAGTGTAAAGCTTTCCAGTTACCAAAATAATCTATAGAAGACCAAGAAATTGCTGGCCAACAATCATTGAGTTGCCAAAACAAAGTACCCATGTTGTATGGTTTTGCTCTTCTTTGAGCTTCTATACCCATTACAATTCCTTTAGCTTGTAATAACTGACTTACAAACACATAATCTTCATCATTAGCTGGAATTTTATAATCACGAGCCATGTATTCATCAATTAATTGAAAACCTCTAGTATGTTTTTGATGTGATTTTATTGCTTCAGTTTGTAGGTTAATAGAGTCTTTCTGATTGATGTAATTAATAACCTCATAACTTGGAAAAGACTGAAAACCAAATTCACTCATAAATCTTGGAACATTATTTTGCAAATGTTCAAAAGGATAAGCATCATGCCAAATCCACCAATCATGTGCATCACCTTCTGTCTTATATTTTGGATTTCCACGTCCGTATTTAGGAGAAGTTTCCCAATAGTTCGTTGTTGAATTTTGGTGAACAATATTGGGTAGAATTGAATCAAAAACTGCTAAATAATCACTCCAAATTTCTTCTTTCTCTGTTGATGTTCTATTGGCTTGCCAACCCCAACGTTTCCAACCTTCAGAATTTTCATTATTTCCACACCATAAAGCAATTGAAGCATGATTTCGTAAACGTTTTACTTGCTGTACTGTCTCTTCTTTTACGTTTGCTAAAAATTCAATATCTCCAGGATACATAGCACAAGCAAACATAAAATCTTGCCAAACTAAAATCCCTTTTTCATCACATAAATCATAAAAAATATCATTTTCATAAATTCCTCCTCCCCAAACACGTAACATATTCATATTTGCATCAACTGCATCAGAGATTAATTTTTCATAATGTTGATTTGTGACGTTGGTTTGAAAACTATTTTGAGGAATATAATTGGCACCTTTTATATAAATAGGTTTTCCATTCAATTTAAAATAAAACGATTCTCCAATACTATCTTTTTCGTTAATAAGTTTTATATCTCGAATGCCATATGTAGTAGAAATACTATCCAAAATGATATCATTTTTTTTAACAACTACTTTTATATCATATAAATAGGGTTCTCCTAAATTATGTGTCCACCATAATTTTGGATTTTTGATAATAATAGGGATTTCTGGTTTTTCAGGATGTATTGGTTGTAATTTATCGTTTATATAGACATAGTATTTTACAAAATCAATATTAGACACCTTATCTTCTATGTAAACAGATATGTTGGCTAATGAATCTGTAATAGAATTGTTTTTGATATAGATGTTCTCAATTTTATAATTATCCCAAGCATCAATAGAAATATCTTTCGAAATACCAATTCCATTCAGTTTTGGACCCCAATCCCAACCATATTGAAATTGTGCTTTTCTTGTATAAACTCTTTTCCCTTCAGGTAGTTTGTAAGGGTTTTTCTGCTCTTTTTTTGTTTCTATTTCATCAAAATTTTTGAAAATTACTTTGAGTTCATTTTTAGGTTTTACATTTTTTTTGATGTTAAAAGACCATGTTCTAAAAGCGTTATTAGTACTACCTAATAATGAGTCATTTAGATAAATTGAAGTATACGTATCTAATCCATCAAATTTGAGTTCAATATTTTTTTTGTTCAATATTTCTTCTGTAAGTATAAATGATGTTTTGTATTCCCAATCTTTTTTAGACACCCATTGCACACTATCTTCATTTGTTTTTATAAATGGATTTTTAATTATTTTATGAGACAATAAATCAGTAAAAACATTTCCAGGAACAGAAGCTTTTTGCCATTTTAAGGCGTCTACTCCTTTAAAATACCAGTTTTCATTTAAAGAAATATTTATAGGTAGATCAGTTTTTGGTTGACAATTAAAAAAAATAAGAGTTAATAAAATGAATAATAAATTACGCATTTTTAATTTGATTTAAGATTTCTTTTATTGTTCTAACATCTGATATTGTTTGATTTGTATCATCAAAAAAGACAGTATTCGTTTTTAAAGTTTTTGATGCTGAAGTATGAATTTCTTTAAAACCAGCTTGTTTAAATAAGCCAATATTTTCGGAGTTGATTCCACTTCCAGGTAAAATGATTAATTTGTCTTTAGCTATGTCTTTGAGCTTTTTTAGTAAAGCTAATCCATCTAAAGCTTTATTTTTTTGACCAGAAGTCAAAATTCTGTTAACACCTAAATTCATTAAAGTTTCTAAAGATTTTAAAGGATCTATAACACAATCAAAAGCTCTATGAAATGTAAATGATAATGGTTTAGAAAGTACTATTAACTCTTGTGTTCTTTTTACATCAATAGAATTATCAGCATTTAAAACTCCTGAAACGATACCTTGAAAACCGAGTTTTTTGCAAAGTTCAATGTTAGCTTTCATTTGTAGAAACTCATCATCAGTATAATAAAAATTACCACTTCTAGGTCTTATTAATACATGAACAGGTATAGTAATATCTTCTGAAACCTTTTCTAATAATCCGTAAGAAGGGGTAATTCCACCAACAGATAATTCTGAGCACAATTCAATTCTGTAAGCACCCGTATTTTGAGCGTTTATTGCAGATTGATATGAATTTGCACAGATTTCTAAAAGCATATTATTCCACAATTATTTCATCAATAAATGTCCAAGCTTTAAAACCAGCACCTTGTCTACCTTTTGGAATTATCCCATAATTAGGAATTCTTATTGATAGATTTTTTATATTTTTTTCATCAAAAGATTCTTTAAAATTCACTAATAATTCGCCATAGTTTTCAACAGGAAATTTTATTTCTTCTTTATTATTAAAACTAATGTATAAAGATTCTGGAGCATAAATCCATTGACCATTTCCATTATGGAATCTTGTAGTTATAGTTTTAATATTTTCTGGTTTGTTAAAATCAATTGTAATTAAAATATCTTCACCAGAAAAACCAAGCCATTCTTTATCTCCAAATCTTTTGTTATTTCCTGATATACCATTAATTAATGCTTCTTTTCCACCTGAATTATAGCTTTTGTGTGGAGCAATATTTATTGTAACTTTTGAACCAACAGCTTTATGTAAGTTTATATTTTGTGTAAAGGTTTGCCCTAATTTTTGTTTATTTTTATCAAATACACCTGCTTTTATTGTTGTTGTACTTGTTATTAGTATTGGCTCTTTATACTCAATGTTCATATTTTCATCAGATAAAGAATAGTAAATTTTTTGATCAGTAATGTTAGATAATTCGTAAAGAATTTTATTATTCTTATTTACTAGATTACCTTTTAAATCATAAATATGATAAGCGTATTTTACATCTTTTGCATCTAAATATTTGAAGAAATATGTTAGTCTGTCTATAAAATCTTTATAATTTTTGTTTTCTTTTTTTGACCAAACTACCTCACTTAAAGCTACAGCTCTAGGAAAAGCCATGTATTCTACTTTTTCTGGTGTTGTTATATACTCTGTCCAAACATTTCCTTGCGCTCCTAAAACATATTTTGCTTCTTTTTTACTTAATTCTTTTGGTATTGGTTCAAAACTATACACTTTTTCAAGAGGAAGAAAACCTCCAATAGCTAAAGGTTCGTTTTCGTTATCAGACTGATAATGATCAAAATAGCAATGAGAACCTGGAGTTAAAATGACATCATGTTTTTGTTTGGCAGCCTCTACAGCACCATTAGTACCTCTCCAAGACATTACAGTAGCATTAGGTGCTAAACCACCTTCTAGAATTTCATCCCAGCCTATAATTTTTTTTCCTTTAGAGTTAATATATTTTTCCATTCGAGTAATAAAATAACTCTGTAATTCGTGTTCGTCTTTTAACCCCTCTTTTTTGATTAAATTTTGACAATGACTACAGTTTTTCCATCTTGTTTTTGGAGCTTCATCTCCTCCAATATGAATGTATTTACCTGGAAATAATTCAACAACTTCATCGATTACATTTTCTAAAAATTGAAATGTGGTTTCTTTTGGGCAATATACTTCATCAAAAACACCCCATTTTGTAGCAACTTTTACTTGTTTTCCTGTACAACCTAATTCTGGATAAGCAGCAATTGCTGCTTGTGAATGACCAGGCATTTCAATTTCTGGAATAACTGAAATTTGTCTTTCGCTCGCATATTTTACAATGTCTTTTATTTCTTCTTGAGTGTAGTATCCGCCATATTTTTTTCCATCAAATTGATGTGGTTGATCTGAATAATGACCGATTAAAGTTTCATCTCTAAAAGCTGCTATTTCTTGTAATTTTGGATATTTTTTAATTTCAATTCTCCAACCTTGATCTTCTGTTAAATGCCAATGAAAGGTATTCATTTTTAACAAGGCCATTAAGTCAAGATATTTTTTAATAAAATTAACAGAGAAAAAATGACGAGCTACATCTAAATGCATACCTCTGTATGAAAATCTTGGGGCATCTTTAATAGCGACACAGGGTATAGCAATAGAGGTCTTATTTGACTCAAAAGGCATTAATTGTAAAAGACTTTGTACACCATAAAATGCGCCTTTTTTCGTTTTAGCACTTATGATAATAAAATTTTCAGTAATATCTAATTCGTAAGATTCTTCATTAAGTAATTCTTCATCTTTCTTAAATATGATATGTCCTCCATTGTCTTTTGGCAGATTAATTTCAAATTTCTCTAATACATAATTCTTAAAATATTCAGAAACTTCTTTGAATTCTTCATCTACTGATATAATAGAATTTTCATTTAAAATAAAAGTTCCTTCATTAATTTTTAAATGATTAGTCTTAGGAATTATTTTAACTGTAACTGGTTTACTAGTGTTTGAAGTACACCCTAAAAAAAATGTAATTAATAGTAATTTAAAATAAAGTTGAATTTTCATTTTAGTATATTGTGAGCATAAATGTAACATCTATTTTAATGAAATTTAAATTTATCCTTTATTTTATTACAATATCTTTAATTATTTCCTGCAATTCACGTTCTAAAATTTTACCAGCTCAAAAAGATCAAGCATTAATTTCTTACGTAAATCCATATATAGGTACAGGTGGTCATGGACATACGTATCCAGGAGCAACAATGCCTTTTGGTATGATGCAATTAAGTCCAGATACACGTTTAGATGGTTGGGATGGATGTTCTGGATATCATTATTCAGATGATGAAATTTATGGATTTTCTCACACACATTTAAGTGGAACAGGAGTATCTGATTATGGAGATATTTTATTAATGCCAACAACTAAAGCCATTTTTAATAATGGTGCTGATGGAAAAGAAGGTTATAAATCTAAATTTTCTCACGATAAAGAAATAGCTGAGCCTGGTTATTATAAAGTTCATTTAGACGACACTAATATTGATGTAGAGTTAACAGTTTCTAAACGAAGTGGTATTCATAAATATACTTTTAATGAAACACAACAAGATTATATCATTTTAGATTTAGAACATAGAGATCAATTATTAGCTCATCAAATAGAGCAAGTTTCACCAACTATTATTCAAGGTTTTAGACACTCTAAAGCTTGGGCAACTAATCAGAAACTGTTTTTTTATATAGAGCTTTCTCATGAGGTATTGTTACAATATCCAGCTTCAAAAAATCCTACAAAAACAGCTATGTCTATTCATAATCCAAAGAATGAGCCTGTTTATGTAAAAATAGGAATCTCTGCTGTTGATATTGAAGGAGCAAAGAAAAACTTATATGAAGAAATTGGAGATAAAACTTTTGATGAAGTAAAGACTTTAGCACAAGAAACTTGGGAAAATCAATTAGAGAAAATTGTAATAGAAGATAAAAATGAAGATAATAAAGTTAATTTTTATACTGCTATGTATCATGCTATGATTGCTCCAAATCTATATCAAGATGTAGATGGTAGATATAGAGGAATGGATTTAGAAATTCATAAAACGAATGATTTTGACTATTATACTGTATTTTCACTTTGGGATACCTATAGAGCAGCACATCCTTTGTATACAATTATAGAACAAAATAGAACCAATGATTTTATCAATACTTTTTTAGCCAAATATGATGAAGGTGGTATCATGCCCATTTGGGATTTATCTGCTTGTTATACAGGTTGTATGATTGGATATCATGCTGTACCAGTAATTGCTGATGCCTATTTAAAAGGAATTAAAAATTACGATGCAGAAAAAGCTTTACAAGCAATGATACATTCTGCAACCAGAGATAAACTGGGGTTAGAAAGTTATAAAAACTTTGGGTTTATTCCTGTTGAAAAGGAATCTGAATCTGTTTCTAAAACATTAGAATATGCATATGATGATTGGACTATTGCACAAATGGCAAAAGCCATGAATAAGGAAAAAGTTTACAAAACCTATTCAGAAAGAGCCCAATATTACAAGAATGTATTTGACCCATCATCACAATTTATGAGAGGTCGTTTTAGAAATACTTGGTTTGCACCTTTTGATCCATATGAAGTGAATTTTAATTATACTGAAGCCAATTCTTGGCAATACAGTTTTTATGTACCACAAGATATTTCTGGATTTATGGATTTATTAGGAGGTAAAAAAGAGTTAGAAAATCAATTAGATAAATTGTTTATTGCAAAAAATGAAACTTCTGGAAGAAATCAAGCAGATATTACAGGTTTAATTGGGCAATATGCACATGGTAATGAACCTAGTCATCACATGGCTTATTTATATAATTTTGTGAATAAACCCTACAAAACTCAAGAAAAAGTTCATCAAATACTAACTGAATTGTATACTAATTCTCCAGATGGAATTTCTGGAAATGAAGATTGTGGACAAATGAGTGCTTGGTATATTTTTTCTTCTTTAGGGTTTTATCCTGTAACTCCTGCTAGTAATCAATATATTATTGGTAGTCCATTATTTAATAAAGCAACTATTAATTTAGAAAACGGAAAAACGTTTACTGTTGAAATGGTTTACAAATCAGAAGAAAATATTTATATAAAATCAGCTAAATTAAATGGTAAAAATTATGAGTATTCTTTCATCAATCATAATGATATTGTAAATGGAGGAACACTTGTTTTTGAGATGACTAACAAGCCTTCAAATTGGGGTACTAAAGATGAGTTTATTCCATCAACTTCCATAAAAGATCACAAAATAGTTCCTGCACCTTTTATCGCAAAAGGAGACATTGCTTTTAAAGAAAGTACAGAAGTTGAACTGAAATCTGCAGATAATAAAGCTGACATTTATTTTTCTTTAGGTGATAAATACCAGAAATATAGTAGTCCTATTACAATTTCAGAGAAAACTACTTTACAAGTCTATGCCGAAAAAAATGGGGTGAAAAGTGTTACAATTACTACAGATTTTTATAAGATAGATCCTAATGTTACCATAAAATTAGAGACCAAATATGCCAATCAATACAATGCAGGAGGAGATAATGCTTTAATTGATGGAATAACAGGTACAGAAGATTTTAGAACAGGTACTTGGCAAGGATATTGGAATGAAGATGTAATAGCAACAGTTGATTTAGGAAGTATAAAGGAAATTAAAGAAGTATCAATTAATTTTTTAAGAGATCAACGTAGTTGGATATTTTTACCTACCCAAGTTGATATTTATCATTCTAAAGATGGAAAATCATTTACAAAAATTAAAAATTGGAAAGCTCCCAAACCTTTTAATACAGATGAAGTTGAATTGACAACAGTTTCCATAAATAATAATCTAACTACAAGATATATAAAAGTAGTTGCTAAAAAATTAGGCGAACTTCCAAAATGGCATTTGGGTTATCCAGAAGGTAGAAGCTGGATTTTTATTGATGAAATACAAATAAAATAAGAAAAATGAAAAGAAGAAATTTTATAAAAAAAGCGTCAGTAACTAGTTTAGGATTGGTAGCTGCATCATCATTAATAAGTTGTAAAGAAGACAAAGAAAAAGCTGTGCCAGCCTCAACTAAATCAGCTATAAAACCTTTAGTGATTGCAACTTGGAAAACAGACTTAGCAGTTGAAACTGCAGCTAAAGTTTTAGAAGATGGAGGTAATGCTTTAGATGCTGTAGAACAAGGTTGTAGAATAGAAGAAGCCAATGAAAAAGGACAATCTGTAGGAAAAGGAGGTTTACCTGATAGAGATGGAGATGTTACTTTAGATGCTTGTATTATGGACTCAAAAGGAAATTATGGAGCTGTTTTAGGCGTAAAAGAGATTAAACACGTAATCTCTGTAGCTAGAAAAGTAATGGAAGATACACCTCATGTAATGTTAGTAGGAGAAGGAGCTAAGAAATTTGCCATTTCAAAAGGATTTGAACCTGAGAATTTATTAACAGAAGCTACTAAAAAAGCGTGGGAAAAATGGAAAGAAAAGTCAGAATACAAACCGATTATAAATATAGAAAACCATGATACTATAGGTATGTTAGCGATTGACAAAAATGGAGATATTTCTGGTGCTTGTACCACAAGTGGATTGGCTTATAAAATGGCTGGTAGAGTAGGAGATTCACCTATAATTGGTGGAGGTTTGTTTGTAGATAATGAAGTTGGTGGTGCCTCTGCAACAGGTTTAGGTGAAGAAGTTTTAAAAACAGTTGGTAGTTTTTTAATTGTAGAATTAATGCGTCAAGGTAAATCTCCTCAAGAAGCTTGTGAAGAAGCTATTGGAAGAATTGTAAACAAGCCAGGTAAAAATTTTAAAGATTTTCAAGTAGGATATATTGCAGTAAATAAACAAGGAGAAACAGGTGCTTATTCTATTCATGAATGGTTTAGTTATAACATTTATAAAAACAAAGAAAACAAAAACATAAAATCAGATTTTTATAATAAAGCTTAAAAATGACAACATCAACAACCAATAAATCTTTTAAAAGTGCTTTTATTTTTCTAACAACCCTATTTTTCCTTTGGGGATTTATCACAGTATTAGTAGATAGTTTAGTGCCAAGATTAAAAGATGTTTTTGAAATGTCTTATGCAAAAACAGTATTGGTTCAGTTTGCATTTTTTACAGCATTTTTTGTTTTTTCTTTACCTGCAGGATTTATATTATCTAAAATAGGTTATAAGAAAGGGATAGTATTTGGATTACTTACGATGGCTTTAGGTTGTATTTTATTTTATCCTGCTGCAGAATACAGAAATTTTTCTATTTTTTTAGTGGGTTATTTTACTTTAGCTGGAGGTATTACTGTTTTACAGGTTGCAGCTAATCCTTATGTAGCTTTGTTGGGTAGTGAAGAAGGAGCAAGTAGTCGTTTAAATTTATCACAAGCATTTAATTCGTTAGGAACAACAATTGCACCAGTAGTGGGTGCGTTATTTTTATTGAGTGATACTGTAAAATCATCAACAGAAATAGAATTACTAACAGAAACTCAAAAAAACAATTATTATATAGCTGAAGCTGCTACAGTTCAAACTCCTTTTTTATTTATTTCAATTTTTATTGTAATTCTTGCGTTGGTGTTTTTATTTATTCAACTTCCAAAAGTGATGCAAGAATCTCCTAAAGGTGGTTATTTATCGCTATTGAAAAACAAATTAATACTTTTAGGTGCTTTAGGTATTTTTGTTTATGTAGGTGCAGAAGTAGCTATAGGAAGTTTTTTAGTTAACTATTTTGTAGATGCTAACTTAGCTGGCATTGTTGCAGATAATGAAGTTATGATGCAAATTGCCAATACTATAGCAAGTACATTTAATAAAACCTTTTCAAATGCAGATCCAAAATCTTTACTAGGAATTTTTGTAATATTTTATTGGGGAGGAGCAATGATAGGTCGTTTTATTGGAGCCTATTTAACTAAGATAATGGCTCCAGGTAAAGTGCTAAGTATCTTTGCTTATTTAGCTATTACAATGATTTTTGTGTCTATAAATACTTCTGGATTATTGTCTATGTGGTCAATTTTAGCAGTTGGTTTATTTAACTCTATTATGTTCCCAACAATATTTACATTAAGTTTAGAAGGGTTAGGAGATTTAAAAGCTCAAGCTTCTGGTTTACTATGCATGGCTATAGTAGGTGGTGCAATTGTACCATTTGTTTTCGGAAGCTTAATAGATAGTTTTGGTTTTAAAGTTGCCTTTTTACTAACAATAGTCTGTTATGGATATATTCTATTTTATGGTCGTTTTAAAAGTAAAGCTATAATTAATAAAAGCTAAGATTTATCTTTCATTTCAATTATAGAGTTACTGTTGTCAAATAAATTGATGTAATCTTCAATTTTAAATATTTTATTATTAAACCTAGAAGTTCTATTTCTACCATCTTTTTGTCTTACAATACTTCTAGCAAAACGTCTAATTTCACTTTTAGTAGTTAAAATTAATCCTGGTACAGGTGCACTTTTACCTTCTTCATCTTTGGCAACCATAGTAAAATAAGAGGAATTACAATGTTTAGTTTTACCTGTTCTAATATTTTCAGAAATCACTCGTAAACCAACTACCATAGATGTTGTGCCTGTATAATTTATAGAAGCTTTTAAAGTTACTAATTCACCTACTTCTATAGGATTTAAGAAATCGACTTTATTTACAGAAGCAGTAACACAATAATTTCCAGAATGTTTAGAAGCACAAGCAAAAGCAATTTGATCCATCAAATTTAAAATATGACCACCGTGAATTTTACCACTAAAATTAGAATGTGAGGGTAACATTAACTCTGTGATACTAATTTGAGAATCACTTACTTTTTTGTATTGCTTTTCTTCTGATTTCATAGTATAAAATTACAATAATAATTTTCTTAAGTGTATTGTTTGCCTTAAAATCAAATAAAATTCAAGAGATTTTTTTCACTTTTCAACTTGTTTTTTTCCTCTTCAACATTTTTTCTTTGTTTTAAGTTGCAGATAATGTTTAATTTACATCAGATTTGAAGAATTAATTCATTATTTTTAGCAATGTTGTTAATTTCTTTGAAATTAATGCAATAAAATTACGACGAAACAAAAAATTATTAAATTCAACTAACATGAAAAAAAACTACATTTTTAAATTTATATTACTTTTAATTCCTGTTTTAGCATTTACACTTTTATCTTTTTCGAGTGGTAATCCAAATGCACTTTCAGGTTCACCTGGAGACAGTGGAAATAATTGTACACAATGTCATTCAGGAACTGCTAATAATAGTAATATTACAATAACTACTAATATTCCTTTTACAGGTTATGAGTTTAATACTGAATATGATATTACTATAACAAATTCTGGAGGAGGTACAAGAAATGGTTTTCAAGTAACTGCAGAAAAAGATAATGATAATTCTAAAGTAGGAACTTTTATTTCAACTAGCTCTGATACACAACCTGCTGCAAACGACACAAGAATTATTCATACTTCTTCTGGAAATGGACAAAATTCTTGGTCATTTAAATGGAGGTCTCCTGCATCTGAACAAGGTAAAATTACTTTTTATGGATCATCTGTATCTGGTAATGGAAATTTTGGGACTTCTGGAGATCAAGTATTTTTAGGAAAATCAGAATCTTCACCATCATTAAGTACTAAAAGTTTTAATGCTTTAGCTTTTGATATGTATCCAAATCCTGCATCAAATAATTTAAATATAGATTTACCTAATGGAGCAGTTAGTGCCAAAGTAGAATTCTACGATTATGTAGGTAAATTAGCATTAAGAGGTGAAATATCACCCAATAACAACAGTATAAATGTAAGTGATTTATCATCTGGTATGTATATTTTAAAGGTAATTACAGACAATAAAATAGGTAGTAAAAAATTTATAAAACAATAGTAAGTTTGGTTGATTGATTAAAAACCGGTTGTATTTTTTGCAATCGGTTTTTTTAATGCCTTAATTAAAGTAAATTTGTATAGCTCAAAAGAAAAACAAAATGAATTATATTTTATTTGATGGTGATGTTAGAAATGCTTTATTGCCTTTTACTTATACAAAACCTGTAGCAGATTTAAGAATAGGTATATTAACTATTAGAGAGAAATGGGAAAAATACTTAGGATTAACCACAACAACAATAACAGAAGATTACCTTGAAGAAAAATATCCAATGGTAGAAATGCCAGAGAATATTATGATTAATGCTTCTTTTTGTCCAAATGATGGTTTGGTAGAAATGGTAAAGAATTTATCTGAAAAAGAAGCTATTTTTAAAGGAGAAGATGTAATTGCTTTTTATACGACTGATACTCAAGAAGAAGTAAATTTTGAAGATTATAAGCAAGTAGAGTTTACAGAAGATGTATTACAAATTAAAAATACTTGGGATATATTTTCATTAAATGATAAAGCCATTGAGCAAGATTTTAATTTGATTACTAAAAATAGAAAATCTCAACCTATTCCTGCAGGAGTTAATACTGTAAATCAAGAAAATATCTTTTTAGAAGAAGGTGCAAAACTTACCTTTTGTACTTTAAATGCTTCTACTGGGCCCATTTATATTGGTAAAGATGCAGAAATAATGGAAGGCTGTATTGTAAGAGGTGCTTTAGCAATGTGTGATAATTCAGTGCTAAAATTAGGAGCTAAAATTTACGGAGCTACAACTATAGGACCACACAGTAAAGTTGGAGGAGAAGTTAATAATTCGGTTTTAATGGGGTATTCAAACAAAGGGCATGATGGTTTTTTAGGAAATTCAGTTTTAGGTGAATGGTGTAATTTAGGTGCAGATACTAATAATTCTAACTTAAAAAATAATTATGCAGAAGTAAGATTATGGGATTATAATACTGGAAGATTTGCTAAGACTGGATTACAATTCTGTGGTTTAATGATGGGAGATCATTCTAAATGTGGTATCAATACAATGTTTAATACTGGTACTGTTGTTGGAGTTTCAGCAAATATTTTTGGTAGTGGATTTCCAAGAAACTTTATACCTTCTTTTAGTTGGGGTGGAGCAAGTGGATTTACAGAGTACAAAACCAATAAAGTTTTTGAAGTTGCTAATGAGGTAATGAAAAGAAGAAAAATTAGTTTTGATGATATAGAAAAACGAATTTTAGAAAATGTTTATGAACTAACAAAACAATATAGAAACTACTAATGTTAAATTAAAAATCCGAAAAAAGAAATTCATCTTTCGGATTTTTTTTTGGTTGATTGAAATTGTATTTAGTTTCTGTCTATGATATCACCAGAACCTACAGATTTAGAATCTACATATTTAGGGTTTCCTTTGTAATAAATATTTCCAGAACCCACAACTTTAGCTTTAATTTTAGTGTTTACAGTAGTTCTAATACTACCAGAACCAGCTATGGTTGCATTTAAAGTTTCTGTTGTTAAATCATATGCTTTTATACTACCAGAACCAGCAATAGAACAATTAAGTTCGTTTGATTTTCCGTTTAATTTTATGTTTCCAGAACCTCCAATAGAACTCTTTACTTCATCAACATCTAAAACTAGAGTAATGTTTCCTGAACCTCCTAAAGAAACCTTTAAATCATCTGATTTTAATACACCTTCATTGGTAATATTACCAGAACCACCTAATGATACTTTATCTAATTCTGAATAGGTTACAGTAACAGTTAATTTTCTTGTAGTACTTATATTTGTGTTTTTCTTGTATTTAATTTCTAAAGTATTTCCTTTCACTTCTGTTTCTATATATGGTATTATATTTTCTTCGCCTTCTATTGTAATATTACCTTCTTTACCTTTAACAAGTTTTACATCAAAAGAACCTCCAACACCAATGCCATCGTAATCAGATGTTGTTCTTTTTACAGTTACAATATTTCCATTTCCTTTAATTCTCTTACCATTTCCCCACCACTGAGCGTTTATAGTTGTACTTATAAAAAGTACAAAAAGTCCGAATGTAATTTTTTTAATCATTTTGTTTATTTTAAGTTTTTAATTGATTTCTCTTATTGATACGCCTCCATATTGAGACCTAATTTTTATTTTTGAATTGGTATTACCCCTGCCAAATTTACCTTCATAATATCTTTTGGTAGATTTTGAAATTTTCTTGTAAAATTCCATTTTATCTTCATCTGCTTTAAAAGAGGCATATTGTAAATCTAATTCAAATTCAAAAACAGCGTCAGAATCAACATCGATTCTAATTCCTGCATATTGTCCAGATATATCTACCATTTCAAATCCTTTAGCTAATCTTTTAACAGAAACAGCACCATAATCTGTATCTATTTCTAAGTTTTTTCTAATTGTACCAAAACGCATTCCTGTATAATCTGAATTTACACTAACATTTACAGCATCACCAACAGTAATAGCACCATAATCAGTATTAAAATTAACAGATGTTGTTTTGTCTAATTTTACTGTAGAATAGTCTGCATTTACTTTTAAATTGTTAGATTCTTCAATAGTTATTTTAGAGTAATCTATATTTACATTTCCACTTTTCATAAAACCAATAGTAGATGTAGAACAATAGTCTAAATTAATGCTATTATCATCTGCAGATAGTTCTCCAATAGAAATTTTACCATAGTCACAATTAATATTAGCAACTCCAGACAAATCATCTAAAAGTATGCTACCATAATCATTATCAACATCTAATGAGTTGGTGTCAGGCATCTTAATTTCGTAGTTTATTTTGTAACTAACTCTACTGTTTCTTTTCCAGAAACTCCAACCTTTTTTTTCTTTTTCAAAAGTTGTTCTAGCTGAAACACTATTTGCATTGCTTTCAAATAAAATATCAATATTTTCAAAGCGTTCTTCAACGTTATCTAAATCATCACCTTTAACTGTTATAGTTACTTCGATTTCTACTTTATTGCTATTCCAAGTAGTAATTTTTACATCACCATATTTATTGTTGATGTTTACTTTTCCGTTTTTAGTAATAGTAAATTCCTTATTTACTTTTCTGCTTTTTTCATGTCTTTTTTTAAGATCATTTGCATTAGCTATTACTGGTGCTAAAAAAAGTATGACAATTATTTTATATAAAGATTTCATCATTTAAAATTTGAGGGTTTTTAATTTGTTGTATTTGATCTAAAACATTTTGTAAAATTTCTAAACGTTTTTGATAATTTTTAATCATAGCACTTATTAATCTGGTTTGATTACCATTTGTATTTAATTCTGCTAAGAAATAATTATAGTCTTCTTCTAAATCTTCTAATCGATTTAGAGCTTGTTCAATTATAGTTTCTGTATCTAGACTTCTATTTTTTTCTACTGTTTTTAATTCTTGATTTATTGCAGTCACAAAATAATTTTCTACTTCTTCCATTTTTGGAGAAATATCTGCCAAGTGTAATTGACTTTTTTGATGATTACTACCAAGCAAAAAACCAAGAACTAATACAATAGAAGCAGCAACTGAAAGCCATTTCCATGAATGTTTTTGTTTTTGATTATCATTATTAAGTTTGCGTTCAAAACGTTCTAAATGTCCAGAATGAGGCTCTTGAAAATCGAAATCATTTTCAGAAAAATAATTATGTAATTTATCTTCCATATGCTTGCGCTTTTATGTTTTGTGCAAGTATTACTTGCTTTAATTTTTTCTTTGCTCTAGAAACTGTGGTTCTCACATTTTCGTTTGTATAATTTAAAATTTGTGCAATTTCTTCATAATCATAACCTTCAATTAAATTTAAGGTTAATACAACTCTATAATTTTCTTTTAAACTTTGTAAGTTTAGCATTACACTTTTTGGGTGTAAACCAGTATAATCTATAGCTTCATCTTCTATTTCATTAGAAGGTATTACCTCCATTTTAACTTCTTCATACCTATTGTTTTTCTTTAATTGCGTTAAGCTTTTATTAATAACAATACGTTTTAACCATGCACCAAAAGTAACTTCACCTTTAAAACTATCAATTTTTGTAAAGGCAGTTAAAAACGCCTCTTGCATAATATCTTCTGCTTCATAACTATCTTTTAAAATTCTATGGGCAGCATTAAACATAGCTTTATAATAAGCTTTGTATAATTGTAACTGCGCATTTTTATCTGACGATTTGCAGCGTTTTATTAGGTTGGTTATATGTGGTTGATTAGCTTCCAATGAAACATTTCTATAGTAAAGACAATGTTATTTTTAAGTTGTGACAGTTTTATTTTCATAAATGTAAATATTTTTAAATAGTAAATGTTTTCTTTGGCATAACAATTGACTTATAATAACAAATATCAATTTTATATTTTTTTAAAAAATTGATTATCAATTATTTATAATTAAAAAGAATGATGTTAAAATATTATTTAATAATACTTAATGTCAGAATGACAGATATATAGCAAATGAGCAAATCAAAAATTATAAAGTTAGACAGTTTGTCTTTTCAAAGAATGATGAATGAAGACTCTGAGTTAATACCATTAATGACTCCAGAAGATGAAGAAATAATTAATAATGAAAGTGTTCCAGAGACTTTACCAATTCTTCCTTTAAAAAATACAGTTTTATTTCCAGGAGTAGTAATTCCTATTACTGCAGGTAGAGATAAATCTATCCAATTAATTAAAGATGCTAATAAAGGAGATAAAATTATTGGAGTTGTTGCACAACGTAATGAAGAAAAAGAAGAACCTACTTTAAAAGATATTTATACAACAGGTGTTGTAGCTCAAATATTAAGAGTTTTAAAAATGCCTGATGGAAATACAACAGTAATTATTCAAGGTAAAAAACGTTTTGAAATTGATGAGGTCATTCAAGAAAAACCCTATTTAAGAGCAACTGTTAAAGAAGCCAATGAAGATAGAGTAATTGAAGATAAAAAAGAATTTGAGGCTATTATTGACTCAATTAAAGAGCAAGCTTTAGAAGTAATAAAGGAAAATCCTATGTTACCAAGTGAAGCTTCTTTTGCTATAAAAAATATTCAATCAAATTCTTTTTTAGTCAATTTTATTGCTTCTAACATGGATTTGAGTGTAATGCACAAACAAGTTATTTTAGAAAAAGATAATTTACAAGAACGTGCTTTGTTAACGCTTAAAAACCTAAACAAAGAACTACAAAAACTAAAGTTAAGAAACGATATACAGTCTAAAACAAGAGAAGATTTAGATCAACAACAAAGAGAGTATTATCTGCATCAACAACTTAAAACCATTCAAGAAGAATTAGGAGGTGTTTCCAATGACCAAGAATTAGAAGAAATGCGTACTAAAGCAAAATCTAAAAAATGGTCTAAAGAAGTAGCAGAAACTTTTGAGAAAGAAATTTCTCGATTAAAAAGAATGAATCCTCAAGCTGCTGAGTATGGTGTGCAAAGAAGTTATTTAGAGTTATTATTAGAATTACCTTGGGGAATTTACTCAGAAGATAAATTCGATTTAAAAAATGCTACTAAAGTTTTAGATAGAGACCATTTTGGATTAGAAAAAGTAAAAGAGAGAATCATAGAATATTTAGCTGTTTTAAAGTTAAAAGGTGATATGAAATCTCCAATTATCTGTTTATATGGACCTCCAGGTGTTGGTAAAACATCTTTAGGTAAATCTATAGCAGAATCTTTAGGACGTAAATATGTAAGAATGTCTTTAGGTGGTTTACGTGATGAAGCTGAAATAAGAGGACATAGAAAAACATATATAGGAGCAATGCCTGGACGTTTAATTCAAAACTTAAAAAAGGCTGGTACTTCTAATCCTGTTTTTGTGTTGGATGAAATTGATAAGTTAGGACAAAGTCATCAAGGAGATCCATCTTCTGCTATGTTAGAAGTTTTAGATCCTGAGCAAAATGAAGCTTTTTACGATAATTATTTAGAGGTTGGTTATGATTTATCTAAAGTATTATTTATTGCTACAGCTAATAATTTAGGTCAGATTCCTTGGGCTTTACGTGATAGAATGGAAATTATAAATGTTACTGGGTATACTATTGAAGAAAAAGTAGAGATAGCTAAAAGACATTTATTACCAAAGCAATTAAAAGAACATGGCTTAAGTGCTAAGCATTTAAAACTTGGAAAAAAGCAAATAGAACAAGTTATAGAAGGTTACACTAGAGAATCTGGAGTTCGTGGTTTAGAAAAGCAAATTGCTAAATTGGTGCGTTTTGCTGCAAAATCGATTGCTTTAGAAGAAGAATACGATATTTCTCTTTCAACAGAAAAAGTAGAAGAAATTTTAGGTACACCAAGAAACAAAGATAAGTACGAAACTAATGATGTTGCTGGTGTTGTTACTGGTTTAGCTTGGACAAGAGTAGGAGGTGATATTTTATTTATAGAATCTATTTTATCAAAAGGTAAAGGAAACCTTTCTATAACTGGTAACTTAGGTAATGTAATGAAAGAATCTGCAACTATTGCTGTAAAATACATTAAGTCTAATGCAGAAAGTTTTGGTATTAATCCAGAGGTTTTAGATAAATATGATGTGCACATTCATGTACCTGAAGGAGCAACTCCAAAAGATGGACCAAGTGCTGGTATAACTATGTTAACTTCTTTAGTGTCTTCTTATACGCAACGTAAAGTAAAAAGTAAATTAGCAATGACTGGCGAAATTACATTACGTGGAAAAGTATTACCTGTAGGTGGAATAAAGGAAAAAATACTAGCAGCTAAAAGAGCTAATATTAAGGAAATTATTTTATGTGAAGACAATAGAAAAGACATTTTAGAAATAAAAGAAAGTTATCTAAAAGGCTTAACATTCCATTATGTTTCAGATATGAAACAAGTTATAGATATTGCTCTAACTAAACAAAAAGCTAAAAATGCTAAAAAGTTAAATTAATAAATAAGCCTCTCACTTTCGAGAGGTTTTTTTATGAACCAGAAATAGATGATCCAAAAACTCCAACAGCCATTTCTATATAAAGTAAAAAAAGAGCTAACGCTACTAAAATAAATACGATTAATATTGCTTTGTTTTTATTCTTCATCTGGTTGACTTTGCCAAATTACATTTACAATTTTCCATTGATTATCTACTTTTGCTAAATGAAATAAATCAATACCCCAAACCGCAGTTAATTTAGCAGACGCTGTTTTAGAATTTACATCAAAAATTTCAATTTCTTTTGGTGAGTTTTCATCTGCTTGATCATAATCTGAATTCCATCTTGCAGCCAGACGAACTAATTGTTGATGAGTCATTTCTAAATTATCTCTATATGCTTTTTCTTTTGGATTATACCAATATCCAATTTTACGTAATTTAGGATCTACACTTTTTATAATTCTTGTAGAATCTACTATATATAAAGCCTCTACATAATCTAAAATGGCATTTTCTACTGCTTTAAAATCTTCATGATTGTATTCTTTTTTACTAACTTCTTTTTCTTCTTTTTGAGTGATACATGAAGAAAATAGAAGAATAGAAAAGAGTAGTGTTAGAAAAAAATGATTACTAATTTTCATAATTGGTTGATTTTTAATTTCTTCTAAAGTTATAAAAGATTATTTAAAATCAATATTATGAAAAATTCTTTAACGTATAATTAAGATAAATACGTAAACTAAAAATCGATTATTTGTATAGTTTTTTTGAAGCTTCCCAATAAACATCCATTTCTGCTAAAGACATTTCTGAGAGTTGTTTACCTTCTTTTTTCGCTGCTTTTTCTAAATATTGAAATCTATTTATGAATTTTTTATTGGTTTTTTCTAAAGCATTTTCAGGATTTACACCAATAAATCTTGCGTAGTTAATCATAGAGAAAAGTACGTCTCCAAATTCTTTTTCAATATTATCTTTATTTCCTTTTTTTATTTCTGTATTTAGTTCAGAAAGTTCTTCTTGTACTTTTTCCCAAACTTGTTCTGGTTGTTCCCAATCAAAACCAACACCAGCTACCTTATCTTGAATTCTGTTAGCTTTTACAACTGCAGGTAAACTTTTTGGTACACCTTCTAAAACAGATGTTTTACCTTCTTTCAATTTTAATTGCTCCCAATTGCGTTTTACATCTTCTTCATTATCAACCTTTACATCACCATAAATATGAGGATGTCTATCTATTAATTTATCACTAATACTGTTTGCAATATCAGCAATGTCAAAAGCATTTTTTTCGCTTCCTATTTTTGCGTAAAAGACGATGTGTAAAAGAACATCTCCTAGTTCTTTTTTAATTTCTTGTAGATCGTTATCTAAGATAGCATCTGCAAGTTCGTAAGTTTCTTCTATGGTTAAATGACGAAGGCTTTCTAAAGTCTGTTTTTTGTCCCAGGGACATTTTTCACGTAAATCATCCATAATATCTAATAGACGATTTATTGCTTTTAACTGACTTTCTCTAGAATTCATCTAAGCCTTTACTTCATTTTCTTCAGTAGATTCTTCAATTTTAGAAAAATCTAAACCTGCATCAATAAGTAGGTTATACCACTGAATTACTTTCTTTATGTTAGATGTATAAACTCTTTCATCATCATAATTAGGTAAAACTTCAGCAAAATAAGCTTGTAATTTGTTACCACTTTCTTTATGTGAAATTGCTTTTTTACCTTCTGCTTTTTCAGATATAGCTTTAAAAACATTCAATAAAGGTAAATCTTCTTCGTAAGTATAGATTGCTATATTTTCTAACAAGCTAACATTTTGTGTTGCATTAACTGCAACTCTTTTTTTATCAATTAAAGATTCTACAATAATTGCATTTTTAGATTGAGAAATCACCTGAAATAACCCTGGTTTTCCAGCAACTGAAATAATTTTACTAAACTCCATTTTTTATATTTTTTATGTCTTGTTTAAAGACTATTTACCTTTTTTTAAATTAGGAAAACGCATTCTATAATCTGCTCTAATTTTTCCTTTTGATATATTATCTAACTTCTTTTTAATCAATCTTTTTTTAAGAGATGATAGCTTGTCTGTAAATAAAATTCCTTCTATATGATCATACTCATGTTGAAAAACTCTAGCAGCTAAGCCTTCTAAAGTTTCTGTATGTGTATTAAAATCTTCATCTTGATACGTAAAAGTAACTTTTGGTTGACGATATACATCTTGACGAACATCAGGTATACTTAAACATCCTTCATTAAAAGCCCATTCTTCACCTTCTTCTTCTATAATTTCTGCATTAATAAAAACTCTATTAAAATCTTTTAAAGCAGCTCTATCTTCTTCACTTAAATCATCATCTTCTGCAAATGGTGATGCATCAATAACAAATACGCGTATGTCTTTACCAATTTGAGGTGCAGCTAGACCAACACCAGAGGCATTATACATAGTCTCTTTCATGTTAGCTATTAGCTCTTTTAAATTTGGGTAATCAGCATCTATTTCTTTGGCTACTTTTCTTAATACTGGATCCCCATAAGCTACAATAGGTAAAATCATTCTTTTAAATTTTGGTGGCAAAAATACAACATCAATTTAGTAATCACGAATTTTTAAAAAAGCTTTTACTAAAATTATTGACTATATAAGTAAGATTGTAAGATAATGGTTGCACTAATTTCATCTATTAAGCCTTTATCTTTACGTTGTTTTTTCTTTAAACCACCATCTATCATGGTTTGAAAAGCCATTTTAGAAGTAAATCGTTCATCTACTCTTTCAATTGGAATCTGTGGAATTTCTTTTGATAGTTTTTTAAGAAAGGGTACAATTAATGCTTCACTTTGGCTATCTGAATTATTCATTTGTTTAGGTTTACCAACCAAAAATAAATCTACATTTTCTTTTGATATATAGTTTTTTAAGAAATGAATTAAATCTCCTGTTGGTATAGTTGTTAACCCAGATGCAATTATTTGTAATTCATCAGTTATGGCTATTCCTGTTCTTACTTTTCCAAAATCTATGGCTAATATTCGTCCCAATTTTTAATTTATTTTTCAGCAAATTTAAGAATTTAAACAAGGATAGATAATATGTTTAAAAAATGTATATTCGCTTCGAATTTTCTTGATAGAATTATATTTGTATCGTTAAAATTATAATTATGGAAGACATTAAAAAAATTATAGAATCTGCTTGGGAAAATCGCGAATTGTTAAAAGAACAAAACACGATTGATACCATAAGACAAGTAGTAGATTTATTAGACAAAGGAGAATTAAGAGTTGCAGAACCTATAGAAAATGGTTGGCAAGTGAATGAATGGGTTAAAAAGGCAGTTGTTTTGTATTTCCCTATTCAAAAAATGGAAACTTTAGAAGCTGGTATTTTTGAGTATCATGATAAAATTCCTTTAAAAAGAAATTATGAAGAAAGAGGTATAAGAGTTGTACCAAATGCTGTTGCTAGACATGGTGCTTATATTTCTTCTGGTACTATTTTAATGCCAAGTTACGTTAATATTGGAGCCTATGTAGACGAAGGAACCATGGTAGATACATGGGCAACTGTTGGTAGTTGTGCTCAAATTGGTAAAAATGTACATTTATCTGGAGGAGTAGGAATTGGTGGAGTTTTAGAACCTTTACAGGCAGCACCCGTAATTATTGAAGATGGTGCTTTTATTGGTTCTAGATGTATAGTAGTAGAAGGAGTTAGAGTAGAAAAAGAAGCAGTTTTAGGAGCTAATGTTGTGTTAACAATGTCTACAAAAATTATTGATGTTACTGGAGATGAACCTAAAGAAATGAAAGGTATTGTTCCTGCAAGATCCGTAGTAATTCCTGGTAGTTATACTAAGAAATTTGCAGCAGGTGAATACCAAGTACCTTGTGCCTTAATTATTGGAAAAAGAAAAGAAAGTACAAACAAAAAAACTTCTTTAAACGATGCATTACGTGAGTATGATGTAGCTGTTTAATTTATATTAATGACAAAAATATCAGCAATAATTCCAACTTTAAATGAAGAAATTCATATTGAGGCAGCTATAAAATCTGTTGATTTTGCTGATGAGATCATTGTAATTGATTCTTTTAGTACAGATAAAACTGTAGAGTTAGCAGAAAAACATAATGTAAAAATCATCAAACGTAAGTTTGATGATTTTTCTTCTCAAAAAAACTTTGCAATTTTAGAATCTAAACATCCTTGGATTTATATTTTAGATGCTGATGAAAGAGTTACTCCAAAGGTTAAAAAAGAAATTTTAGAGGCTGTAAAAAAACCTGAAGATAAAGTTGGTTTTTTTGTGAGAAGAAGTTTCTTTTTCGCTGGTAGAAATATTAATTATGGTGGTTGTCAACGAGATAAAGTAGTACGTTTGTTTTTAAAAGAACATTGTAGGTATCAAGGAGTAGTTCATGAGAAAATTAAAGCTAATGGTAATCTAGGCTTTTTTAAAAATAAAATAGAGCATTATTCTTATAAAAATTATGATCATTATATCTCTAAGATGAATCATTATGGAGAACTAAGGGCAAAAGAATATCTAAAAAACAATAAAAGAGTTAATCTCTACCATGTTTTAATAAAACCACC
>Ga0209136_1000635_pt1 | contig 24749 bp, 20 predicted proteins | sample SaaInl0LU_22_DNA_FD_184640 | JGI IMG/M metagenome (GOLD analysis project Ga0209136, IMG submission 184640) | Marine microbial communities from expanding oxygen minimum zones in the Saanich Inlet - ESP_90LU_22_DNA (SPAdes) (version 2) | ecosystem: Environmental > Aquatic > Marine > Intertidal... | reverse complement strand
TGTTTTAATTTGTGATCGTCAACGACATTTATTCGGTATAACGACGCAGGGATATTATTAGAGCACTAGGATATAGTGTCGGTGCATTTTTTACATGCTGGTTATCATAATACGAGACGAATGCCCTAGTGGTTTGATTAAATGACCGTAACAGGTCTGATTGCGATCGATCGCATACCAGATATTTCCATAAAAAAAAGAGAATTGCTATGAGCAGTCGTACTGATAGCTGGAAACGACAGTTACAAGTAGGCGCCGTCGTTAGACGAACCCCCGGCGTTACTCGCTGGGCACGTTACATTTGGACACCCATTGCCGTGGTTCCTGGTGCACCTGATGAGTTCTGGAAGGAGCTCGTGCGTGATGGTGATACAATCGACTATCTTGCTGGGACATTTGTGATGGAACTCTTTCGCGCGGACGTTGAGGCTTATCTCGTCTCACTCAACATGAAAACACCATCAGTGTGGGTCATCCTTGATAAGGATGAAACTAACCAATCACCGGCCGAACTTTTTGTTAGCTCTATCACGGCCAGTGCCTATGAAGCTCAAGACGCACTGGATAGCGGCGAAAGCATAGTCGAAGCGGTACCAATTCCAGAATCCCTTGCTGCTTGGATAAAAGAGTTCGTCGATATGCATTACATCGAAGAGCCGTTCAAAAAACGCCGCCGTGATAAATTCAAAGCAGAGGGTGTAGATGAGGGTAAAGGTGATGCCCGCATCAGCCAGGAGAGTGATGTATTCCGCGCACCATCTAGCATTAAAAAATCAAGAGTACATTGATGACAACTTCACGTTTTCAACGCTGGTCTCAAAAAAAGGCTGAAGCACGTCAAGAGGAAGTTCTACCACCTCTAGTCGAGTCTGAGATCGAGCCAGAGCTCTCACCTGAAGAGCAGGAACTTGCTATTAATGAAGCGCTACCCGAAGAGGAGGTGCTTGCTAAATATGACTTACCTAACCCGGATGTCGTTGAACTCGGCATGGATATCACGGGCTTTTTGCGCAAAGAAGTTCCCGAACTCCTTCGACGCAGGGCACTGAGATCTTTGTGGCGATCTAACCCAGTGCTGGCAGTTTTAGATGGGCTCAATGATTACGACGAAGACTACACAGACGCAGCTTATGCCGGAAAGGCAGTGAATACGCTTTACAAGGTTGGCCAGGGCATGGTCGACCGGACCAAAAAAAGTCTTGAAGAAGCTATCGATGGCGCTCCCCTAGAGAGCGAGCTTGCAAGCGAAACTTTGGGTTCAACAACACCAGCAGCATCGACCGGTTTTGATGAGAGCCAATCCGCGTCAGACCAAAACGAAGCGGACAACACTGAACAGACTCAAGCAAAAAGTGAAAATCAAACAGATGAGCAAGAATCGAGTGCTCAAACCCAGCGAATAAATGACGAATCTAAAATAAATTCACCGAGCTCAAATCCAGAACCCCTCATTAATACGTCTAAGGGGGTCGAACATTTTGAGCCTGTTCCTAAAAACGAGAAAAAAACGTCGCTGTCGGCACCGACAGAACTCAATACAACCACAAATACAACCACGACAAGGTATCGTCAACGCATGCGTTTTGATTTTTAGGATGTGGAACCTCAGTTGAAAACACCCCCTGTGGAGTGTATAACTTTAAGATTAAGAATTATTCGTACAACAAAAACTAAGGAATAAGACTTGGAAACAACTGCCGAAGCTCAGTGCCCCCGATCAGTTACAGACGAAGATCGTGCGCGCGCACAAATGTATCAGTTACTGGGCGTCATGCTTAGCAACCCCCCTTCGGATGAGCTACTAAAGGGTCTCGCCTCTTTAAACGGTGATGATTCACCATTAGGAACTGCGTCAAAAAATCTCGCGGCCCTCGCAGAGAGAACGCCCGCTGATGTAGCCAATAGAGAATACAACAACCTTTTTATCGGTTTAGGGCGTGGCGAGTTGCTGCCATATGCTAGTTATTACCTCACTGGATTTTTGAATGAACGGCCCCTAGCAAATCTTCGCAGCGACCTAAAATTGCGCGGAATAAAATCCAATACAGATGTCAAAGAACCAGAAGATCACATGGGTACTCTGTGTGAAATAATGTCTGGAATTATTACTGGCGAGTTTGCCTGTAGCAGTGATTTAAAATCACAGAAAGCTTTCTTTGATGCCCACCTAGCCAAGTGGGCAGAGCTATTTTTTACCGATTTGGAAAGAGCCCAAACAGCGGTTCTTTACGCGCCCTTAGGTTCGCTTGGTCGAGCCTTTATGCAGGTAGAAGCTGAAGCGTTCGCGCTTCAATAAACGGGACCTTTAGGTCCTTTAACACTGGTGGAGGTGTCCTATGGATAACCAACAGCATGAAAATAGCCGTCGTAAATTCTTGCGATTGGCCGTAACAGCAGCTCCAGCTGCAGTTGCAGTGGCAGTAGCACCAAGAGCAGCAGCACAGGTCGTTAAAGACGTACCTAAAAGCCGCGGCCTACGTGACACTGAGCACACACGCAAGTATCTGGAATCGGCTCGTTTCTAAAAAAACTCAGCCGCATTTAAGGTTGCGATAGGCTCTTAGATGCACTGAGTTTTTGTAAGTACGAGAATAAAAAAAACAGAGGAATCTGACATGTTAAGAAAGAAAACAAATGGGGTAGCGAAAGGCTCCCGTGCGGGCTCTTTACTTTCATCCCTCGCTGCAAAAACCATGGACCGTCGTAGCTTTTTGGCGGCATCTGGTATAGCTGTGGGTGGATTGGCCGCTTTATCGCTACCATCAACTCGCGTTCAAGCTGCTACCCCAACATCAGCGGGTAGTGAAGTTGTTCGCAAGAAATCTGTTTGTACTCACTGTTCTGTCGGCTGTACTGTAGAAGCTGAAGTTGAAAACGGTGTATGGACAGGTCAAGAACCTGGCTGGGACAGCCCATTTAACCTAGGCGCTCACTGTGCCAAAGGTGCAGCGGTACGTGACCACGCTCACAACGATCGTCGTCTTAAATACCCAATGAAAATGGTTGATGGTCAGTGGCAAAAAATCTCTTGGGATCAAGCGATCAACGAAGTCGGCGATAAAATGCTGCAGATTCGTCAAGAGAGTGGTCCAGATTCAGTTTACTGGTTAGGCAGTGCTAAGTTCTCTAACGAGCAAGCGTACCTATACCGTAAATTTGCCGCATACTGGGGAACAAACAACATCGACCATCAGGCGCGTATTTGTCACTCAACGACAGTTGCGGGTGTAGCCAATACTTGGGGCTACGGTGCGATGACCAACTCGTACAACGATATCCACAAATCTAAGGCGATCTTCTTGATCGGGGGCAACCCTGCAGAAGCTCACCCAGTATCATTGCTTCACATTCTGAAAGCCAAAGAAGAGAACAATGCACCAGTTATCGTCTGTGATCCGCGTTTCACGCGTACAGCAGCACACGCTGATGAATACGTTCGATTCCGTCCAGGCTCAGACGTTGCACTGATCTGGGGTATCCTGTGGCATATCTTCGAAAATGGTTGGGAAGATAAAGAGTTCATTCGTACACGCGTTTACGGAATGGAAGACATCCGTGACGAAGTTAAACGTTGGAACCCTGCAGAAGTTGAACGTGTAACAGGTGCGCCCGGTGCGCAGCTAGAGCGTGTGGCTCGCACACTTGCTAACAACCGTCCTGGTACTGTTATCTGGTGTATGGGTGGTACACAGCACACCAACGGTAACAACAATACACGTGCATACTGCATACTTCAGTTAGCGCTTGGTAACATGGGCGTTTCAGGTGGCGGTACTAACATCTTCCGTGGCCACTGTAACGTACAGGGCGCAACGGACTTGGGTGTTCTTGCTGATACTCTCCCTGGTTACTATGGTCTGGCAGCAGGCTCTTGGGCTCATTGGGCTCGTGTATGGGATGAAGATCTAGACTGGCTTAAAGGCCGTTTTGCCTCTTTCGATAAAGACGGTAAAACACGTGCAATGATGAACGAGAAAGGTATTACTGTATCTCGTTGGATCGACGGTGTTCTTGAAGCAAAAGAGAACCTAGACCAGCCGGACAATACCCGTGCAATGGTACTGTGGGGCCATGCACCAAACTCGCAAACTCGTCAGCTAGAAATGAAAGAAGCGATGGAGAAACTCGACCTATTGGTTGTAGTTGATCCGTTCCCGACCGTTTCAGCTGTACTGCACGATCGTAAAGATGGCGCTTACCTATTGCCGTCAACGACACAGTTCGAGAACGCAGGTTCTGTAACTGCTTCCAACCGTTCACTTCAGTGGCGTGAAAAAATCGTGGAGCCTCTGTTCGACTCTAAAGTTGACCACGAGATCATGAAACTTTTCGCAGACAAGTTCGGTTTCACTGATCGCTTGTTCCGCAACATCGCTGTAGATGGAGACATTCCTAACACTGAAGATATCACTCGCGAGTTCAACCGCGGTATGTGGACGATCGGTTATACAGGGCAGTCGCCAGAGCGTATTAAGAAGCACATGGCTAACCAGCATCACTTCGACAGAACAACGCTTCGCGCAGTTGGCGGGCCTTGTGATGGCGACATCTATGGTATGCCATGGCCATGTTGGGGTACTCCTGAGATGAACCATCCAGGTACACCTAACCTGTACGACATGTCTTTGCCAGTATCTGAAGGTGGTCTAACCTTCCGTGCACGCTTTGGTGTAGAGCACAACGGTAACAACCTCCTTGCGGATGGTGTCTACTCGAAGAACTCTGAGATCAAAGACGGCTACCCTGAATTCACTATGCAGATGCTAATGGATCTGGGTTGGGACAAAGATCTTACGGCAGAAGAGCGTGCAAGCATTGATGCTGTTGCAGGTCCTAAGACAAACTGGAAGGTGGATCTATCCGGCGGTATACAGCGTGTTGCTATTAAGCACGAGTGTGCGCCGTTTGGTAACGCTAAAGCTCGCGCAATTGTATGGAACTTCCCAGATCCAGTACCATTGCACCGTGAGCCGCTATACACCTCACGTCGTGATCTAGTTGCGGATTACCCAACATACTCCGACCGTCAGGCTTGGCGTGTACCTACTTTGTATGAGTCAATCCAAAAGAATGACTTCAGCAAAGATTTCCCAATCATTCTTACCTCTGGCCGTTTGGTCGAGTACGAAGGTGGTGGTGATGAGACACGTTCTAACCCATGGCTAGCTGAATTGCAGCAGGACATGTTCATTGAGGTGAATCCGCGTGATGCGAACAACCTGAACATTCGTGACGGCAAGGACGTTTGGGTATCTGGCCCTGAAGGCGGACGCATCAAAGTTAAGGCGATGGTTACCGAACGAGTTGGTGAGGGCGTAGCCTTCATGCCATTCCACTTCGGTGGTCACTTGGAAGGTAAAGACCTGCGTAGTAAATACCCGCAGGGTTCTGATCCTTACGTCTTGGGTGAATCCACTAACACTGTTCAAACATACGGTTATGACTCGGTCACGCAGATGCAAGAGACCAAGGCAACCCTATGTGCGATCATGCCAGCATAATAGGAGGTGTAGATCATGGCACTTGAAGGACAAGCACGCGCAAAGTTTCTTTGCGACGCCGAACGCTGCATCGAATGTAATGCCTGCGTAACGGCCTGTAAAAACGAGCACGAGGTGCCTTGGGGCATCAACCGTCGCCGCGTTGTAACCATCGAAGATGGTAAGCCTGGCGAGCGTTCAATCTCGGTAGCATGTATGCACTGTTCAGACGCGCCTTGTATGGCCGTATGTCCAGTGGATTGTTTCTACCAGACTGACGACGGTGTGGTACTTCACTCTAAAGACCTGTGTATCGGTTGTGGTTATTGTTTCTATGCTTGCCCATTCGGCGCACCTCAGTTCCCGCAAGCGGGCAACTTCGGTAGCCGCGGCAAGATGGACAAATGTACGTTCTGTGCAGGCGGTCCAGAAGAAGATAACTCTACGACTGAGTTTGCAAAGTATGGACGCAACCGTATAGCAGAAGGCAAATTGCCAATCTGTGCGGAAATGTGTTCAACCAAAGCGCTGTTAGCCGGTGACGGCAACGACGTGGCAGACATCTATCGCCAGCGTGTTGTGAACCGTGGATTCGGTTCCGGCGCATGGGGATGGGGCACGGCCTACGAGAAAAAAGGCGGCTAAGCCAGCCTGAGCACTCCGGGGTCCTAGGGCCCCGGATTTATCAGGGCAACAAGCTCTTTTAGTTAACTTTTTGGAGTGCTCTTATGAGCTTTAAACTCTTAAGTGGCGTTGTTTTTACAATGGCGGCACTGGTATTCAACCCAAGTTGGGCTGAAGATGCACCAGCAGTTGATCGTTCATCGACTGGGGGCGCACAAACCCTGAATGACATAATGGCTCGTCAATCACAGATAAAAGTGGACGAGGCATTTAGATCCGAGAATATCGGAGATCCGAATAAAGCTGCACCAATTACCGAGCAATTAGGTAGCCGTGGCGGTGTTTCCGACTCTGAAATCTATCGGGCAATACGTTACAACGAAATAGATCCAAGTCTCCAGGTTCGAGGGCCAGCAGCAGAGGTTCTGATCCAGGACGGCGGAATGCCGTGGTACAAATTGCGCCAAGGACCCGTGATTCAGTACGGTGGTGGAGCACTGCTAGGTATTATTGGCTTACTTGTGTTCTTCTACTTTGTACGTGGCAGAATCATGATTGACGGCGGTCCAGCGGGCACAACAATTGAGCGATTCAAGCCGATTGAGCGATTTGGTCACTGGCTACTAGCAGGTTCATTTGTAGCTCTAGGCGTTACTGGCCTTTTAACATTGATGGGACGTCAATTCCTGATCCCGGTCTTAGGCCCTGAGGCATTTGCAACCCTAGCTGCAGGATCTAAGTGGGTCCACAACAACATCTCATGGGCATTCATGCTGGGCCTAGTGATGACGTGTATTATGTGGATTAAACATAACATCCCGAACAAGCTGGATATTAAATGGTTATTGGCGGGCGGTGGTATCTTTACCAAATCACACCCTTCAGCCAAGAAGTTCAATGCGGGTCAGAAGATTATTTTCTGGACAGTAATGATCCTTGGCTTCTCAGTATCACTATCAGGCCTGTCTCTGTTATTCCCGTTTGAAATCATAATGTTTGCTGATACCTTTGCGTTCATCAATAGCATTGCGGGTACAGACTTCCCAACTGTTTTAGCGCCCCATGAAGAGATGCAATACGCTAACATTTGGCATTCGATTGTGGCTTTTGTCATGATGGTTGCCATAATTGCCCACATCTATATCGGATCAGTCGGTATGGAAGGTGCATATGATGCAATGGGTAACGGCCAAGTAGACCTTGAATGGGCACGTCAGCACCACGACCTGTGGGTTGCTGAGGTTGAAGCTAAACAAGCGAAAGGAGAGTCAAAGTGAAGGCTATGTTTTCCGCATTCGCTGCGGCTCTAATAATCGCTTATGGCTCTACCGTTGTTCTAGAACAGTTTGGTTGGTCTTCTGCAGAGCGTGGAAGCAGCCCAACAAGCGTTAGACTTGACTAAAATAGTACTAAATGAGGTGCAGCAGATCGATGCAATCGGCCTGCTGTGCCCTCTTCCAATACTGCGTTTTAAAAAGCGCATTCATGGCCTTAGCAGCGGTACTGAGGTTGATTTCTTAGCCGATGACCCAAGTGGTCGAAAAGATTTACTGTCCTTGTGCGAACTTGCTGGCCATCGCCTTTTGTGGATGCAAGATGAAGGCAATTCAGTAACGCGATACCGAATCGCAGTCGCTTAATTTTATTCGCAACATAGAACAATCCTTCTAGCTTATTAATTCCCTGCTATCTGCTATCTGCTATCTGCTATCTGCTATCTGCTATCTGCTATCTGCTATCTGCTATCTGCTATCTGCTATCTGCTATCTGCTATCTGCTATCTGCTATCAAGTATTAATTTAGGACCGCTCAAAAAACTAAATACGATGAAGGTTAACTAAAATACCTTATGCATAAGCAAAACTAAAACGACATCAGAAATTGATCAGTCGCGGTATTAAATAGACTTAATAAACTGAACAGAGGCGACTGATGGGTAACTTAAGGGACACTAGGGTAATTAACACATGTGAACAGATCAAGCAGAAGATTAAGGAGGAATAGGCGATAAAGCAATTAATAACACTTAAAATTAGAAGGTATCAGCGACTCACATAGCCAATAATTAAGGCGCATAAAAAAAGCTGGAACTGTAAATAACAGTACCAGCTTTTCTAAAATTGGTGCCCAAGGCCGGACTCGAACCGGCACATCCTACGGACACTACCCCCTCAAGATAGCGTGTCTACCAATTCCACCACTTGGGCTGAATCTCTTAAAGCTTATAACTAGTTACCAACGGTTGGGATATCAGAGGACCCAGCTGATGGTTTGTTTGTAGCAGGGAGCTCATCGACAGGCAGCTGCGCAGCGGCTTCAATCACCTCTGATGCAGGTATGCCAAGATCACCCACGCTTTGCGCTTTGTCTTTAGCAAAGATAGCTAATACGAAACTTGTTACAAATACACCAGCAGCCAACACAGCGGTCATACGACCGAGGAAGCTACTGTTACCTTGGCTACCAAAAACGCTCTGTGAAGCACCACCACCAAAGCTTGCACCAGCTTCGGCGCCCTTGCCCTGCTGAAGCAGTACAAGTGCGATGATGCCTGCCGCTAGCAGTACATGAATGATCAGAACTATTGTTTCCATAGCGTGTAAATACAACCGTCTAGTTACTTTTGTTGAGCATTATCCACTATTAATGGCACTGCACAACATTAAAAGAGGCGCGAATATTACCCTAGCAATAATTAACTTACAAGCGGCATCAGTGCTTTTTCTACGCTCTGCGCTACCTGTCGACACACCTCTGCTACTTGCTTTTCGTCCACACCCTCGACCATCACTCGAACAACTGGCTCAGTACCCGAGGGACGTAAAAGGATTCGTCCATCTGTCCCAAGAATAGCCTCTGCTTCGCTGAGTGCAGCATCAATTGCCGGTACACCCTCAATTGATACACGTTGTTCAAACCTCAGGTTTATCATTTTTTGTGGTAATTTTTTCATACCCTGCTTGAGAGTATAAAGCGTTGAATCTGAGTCAACCATTGCTTTGAGGACCTGGACAGCAGCTATGATTGCATCGCCCGTTGGCAGCAAGTCTCTACAAACAATATGACCCGAACCTTCACCCCCAAGAAACCAATTGTTTTCATGCAGTAGCTCCATCACGTAACGGTCACCCACTTTTGCACGCTTAAAAGGTATCTGCGCTTGTTGTAAAGCTTGCTCCATACCTAAGTTAGTCATAAGCGTACCTACAACGCCGCCATTTAAGCGACCATCACGCTGCATCGCCTTCGCAATAATCAGTAGAATTTCATCACCATCAACCGTAGCACCTGTATGGTCCACTAGGATAATACGATCGCCATCGCCGTCTAATGCGATTCCAATATCAGCGCCCGTCTCAACAACTTTCGCACGTAACGCGGTAGGCGAGGTCGCCCCACATTCGAGGTTAATATTCATGCCATCGGGCTTGGTGCCTATTTCAATCACCTCAGCACCCAACTCAGCAAACACCTTTGGGGCTACGTGATAGCCTGCACCATTAGCGCAGTCGACAACCATTTTAAGACCGCTGAGGCTAAGTTGCCCGGCCGTGGCCTTACAAAACTCTATATAGCGACCTGCAGCATCATCGACACGCCGCACTTTACCGAGCTTCGCGGATGAGACTGTTGTCATAGGTAATTCAAGCTGGGCCTCAATAGCCTCTTCGACGCTATCTAAGAGCTTTGTACCCGCGGCACTAAAAAACTTTATGCCGTTATCATCAAACGCGTTATGCGATGCACTGATAACAATGCCTGCATTAGCGCGAAAGGTTCGAGTTAAGTAAGCAATGGCAGGTGTCGGCATTGGACCTAGAAGGAGTACGTCAACACCCGCAGCAGATAGCCCTGCTTCAAGCGCAGACTCAAACATGTAGCCTGATATGCGCGTATCCTTACCTATGATGACTTTCGAGCGACCCTCCTGTGCGAATACACGGCCAACAGCCCAGCCGAGCTTGAGCACAAAATCTGGCGTTATCGGAAACTCGCCTACCTTGCCGCGAATGCCATCAGTACCAAAAAACTTTCTCGCCATAAATCTACCTAATCCTCTGCCATACCTGGCTTAACTTAGCACTGCTTCTGTCATTCGGACGACATCAACAGTTGAAGCGACATCATGGACACGAATTATACGTGCGCCACGCTCAACTGCCAGTACTACCGTCGCTAATCCACCGGCTAGACGTTGATCGGCAGGCTTGTCTAACACTTGACCAATCATCGTTTTGCGTGAGGTACCAGAAAGAATAGGGACTCCCAGTTCAGCTAGACGATCTAACTGCTTCAACAATAATAAGTTATGCTCTAGCGTCTTACCAAAGCCAAAACCAGGATCAACCACTATCTGTGAACGAGCTATACCTGCCAGCTCACAGCGATCTAACTGCTGCGAGAGAAAATCGATAACTTCTGCGACCACATCCTTATAACTTGGCGCTCGCTGCATGGTCGCGGGGCTTCCCTGCATATGCATAAGGCAAACGGGAAGTCCTGTTTTAACGGCTGCTTCAAGCGCGCCCTCACGCCCTAGCGCACGAACATCGTTGAGCATGCCAGCACCTAGTCGTGCGGCTTCTAGCATCAACTCTGGCGAACTAGTGTCGATTGACGTCACCACATCTAACTCAGCGCTAATTCGCTCAAGTACAGGTAGCACACGGTCCATCTCTTGCTGCACACTGACAGGCTCGGCACCCGGCCTTGTGGACTCACCGCCTATATCAATAAGGCCAGCCCCTTCAGCAATCATACGCTCTGCATGCAACAGAGCCTTATCAACGGATAAAGACCGATTGCTGAATAGATTGCCGCCGTCCGAAAAAGAGTCTGGAGTTACATTTAATATACCCATTACCTGGGTTTTGGATACATCTAGCTCACGGGAGCCGCAGGTTAATATCGCCACCGTTTTACCCTTGATTCAAATATACGTTGGTCATTAAAAAGCCCGCATAAAGCGGGCTTTTAGAACGTCTTTTCTAAGACTGCTTTGGTTGATTCGAACCCTCTTCAGGCTCGTTATCAGAATCGTCGTTCTTATCTTCGGCAGCCGGAGCGTCGGACTCTGATTCTGATTCTGATTTGCTACGAGGTTCAGTATCAGCGATAGGTGAACTTTTCACCTCCTGTTCTGGGATCTCACTCCAGCCTTCTGGAGGAGTTACCTCAACTCGATTCATTAGCTCATCAAGCTGGCTAGTCCCGATTGTCTCGTACTTCATTAGTGCTTGGCACATTGACTCAAGAATATCGCGATTCTCCTCAAGCGTTTTATAGGCCGTTTTATAACACTGGTCGATGATTCGACGAACTTCAGCATCGACACGCTTCTGAGTCTCATCGGACATAGACTTAGCTGCAGCGCCACCGCCATATCCAAAAGGATCACTATCCTCATCCCCATACAATAGAGGACCAAGCTCGTCAGATAGGCCCCATTTTGTCACCATGTTACGTGCTAACTGGGTGGCCTTTTGGATATCGTTAGATGCACCGGTGGTGACACCCGCCTTACCCAGAGTCATCTCTTCAGCTATACGGCCGCCATAGAGTGAACATATCTGCGATAGTATTGCCTCACGACTAAGACTGTAACGATCCTCCTCGGGGAGAAACATCGTAACGCCGAGAGCTCGACCACGTGGAATGATAGAGACCTTATAAACGGGGTCATGCTGTGGCATCAAACGACCAATAATTGCGTGACCTGCTTCATGGTATGCGGTGTTTGTACGCTCTTTGACAGACATAACCATCGATTTGCGCTCAGCACCCATCATGATTTTATCTTTGGCTTTCTCAAACATCTCCATACCGACAGTCCGGCGGCTTTCACGCGCCGCGAACAGAGCGGCTTCGTTAACTAGGTTTGCAAGATCTGCACCCGAGAAGCCCGGTGTACCGCGTGCAATTAGCTCTGGCTTGACATCCTCGCCGAGTGGGACCTTACGCATGTGAACTTTAAGTATCTTTTCACGGCCTTGAATGTCCGGCAGACCTACATGCACTTGGCGATCGAAACGACCAGGACGCAATAGCGCAGGATCAAGGACATCAGGGCGGTTTGTAGCAGCGATAACAATAATGCCTTCAGTGCCTTCAAAACCATCCATCTCGACTAGTAGCTGGTTCAATGTCTGCTCACGCTCGTCGTTACCGCCACCAAGTCCAACACCACGTGAACGACCTACCGCATCGATCTCGTCAATGAAAATGATACAAGGAGCATGTTTCTTAGCTTGGTCAAACATGTCACGTACACGCGAAGCTCCGACACCCACAAACATTTCAACGAAGTCTGAGCCTGAAATACTGAAAAACGGTACCTTCGCTTCGCCTGCAATAGCTTTAGCGAGAAGTGTTTTACCGGTACCCGGACTACCGGCCATCAACACACCGCGTGGAATATGTCCGCCTAGACGCTGGAAACGCCCCGGATCACGCAGATAATCAACAAGCTCTTGTACCTCTTCTTTAGCCTCTTCAACACCCGCCACGTCATCAAATGTGGTTTTGATTTGGTCTTCACCCATCATCTTCGCTTTGGATTTACCGAAAGACATAGGGCCGCCACGGCCACCGCCGCCACCCTGCATCTGACGCATGAAGAACATGAAAACCGCAATAATGACAAGAATGGGGAATGAAGCGACAAGCAGCTGCGACCAGATGCTCTGTTGCTCTGGCATCTTGCCCTCTACGGCGACGTTGTTCTCCAATAAGTCATCGATAAGCTTAGGGTCAGCGAGTGCAGGGCGTACCGTCTCAAATCGGTCGCCGTTTTGACGAATACCTTCAATGGTATAACCATCTACGATTACACGTTCGACCCGCCCAGACTGTACCTCCGCAACAAAATCGGAGTAGCTCAGCCGACGGGAATCCACCTCAGTGCTGAAGTTATTAAAAATGGTTAGGAGCACGGCAGCTATTACCAACCAGAGCACCAGATTTTTGGCCATATCGTTCAAAGAAAAGCACCTCTATTTGATCGGCTATTACTCGTTAGGAGTTATACGCCTTGAAACCTTTATCCGAGCAAAAAATTTTCAGGTTATTAAAGCCTGACAAACAAGTCTCATCTGCAGACTCATTCTACGCTCGCGTTTGCTTCGGCAGGGCAATGCATCACTGGCCTTACCGATAAAAATTCAACAACTCTTTTTAAAGCGCACCATACTAGATCGTACTGGCGCATAATATTAACTCATATTGGGGCCGCATCTGAAATTACAAGGGTGCACAGCTTAAACTCGCGATTTAGACTGTAAACAAGCTTCAGAAATCACATGTGCTGCCTGGCGCACTCATACCACACCAATATAACAGATCAAAGGCGCGATAGGCGGCGATTAGGTTTTCCGTTGTTAACAGTCTGCAGTACACACCTAAGAAAGTCAGTAACACTTGAATATACGTTTAAAACACGATTTTTAGAGCAATTAGGACAGGCTTATTTCGCTTTAGTTCCCCCTGCGAGGCTTTACTACTCAGCAGCTGTTAAAGCTTGTAGAATACAGGGATAAATTTACCATCTTTGAGACCTGAGTCCATTATGAGCTTAACCACCGATCAAAAAAAGCGCCTACGTACTTTAGCGCATACGTTAAACCCAATTGTTGCAGTAGGCGCAAACGGCCTATCACAGAACGTACAGCTAGAAGTCGATCGTGCTTTGGATGATCACGAGCTTATAAAAGTGAAGTTCGCGGTTGGCGATCGCGATCTAAAGCGCGATTTGATCAAGCAGCTTGTTGAAATTGTCGAAGCTGAGCTGGTGCAAGAGATCGGCAATATTGCTGTACTTTTCCGTAAGGCGGAAAACCCTAATCCTAAACTTTCGAATCTCATGCGCTAGTAAATCTGGCGCACGCAGCCTACTAGAATCTAACCCTATTCTTTTTTTTTAATACCCTTGCCCAAAAAATAATGTATTGATCTTTGCATCACTCAATTAATATCGAATAGACCAACAACAGATTGGCGAATACCTGCTACATGGTGTACAACCATAGGGTAGTTTGGCGAAAAGTAGTCGTCATACGCCTTCGATATGACCTTGAGGAGTCAATAATGATTAAAAAAATCCTTGTTAAAGCATCTGCTGTTGCACTGATCGGGGCCGTTTCATCCCTATCAGTACATGCAGCAGAAGTAACATTAAAGCTTCACCAGTTCTTACCAGACAAAGCACCAGCACCGGCAAAGTTTCTACAACCATGGGCAGATTCTATTGCTGCCGCTTCTAACGGGCGCATTGAAGTAAAATTATATGGCTCAATGGCCTTAGGCGGTAAGCCACCTCAGCTGGTCGATCAGGTTCAGGATGGCTTCGTTGACATTATTTGGACCCTACCTGGGTACACACCTGGCCGCTACCCAGCTATATCCGCGTTTGAACTTCCATTTATGGTGACAGATGCAGCTGAGACCTCTCAAGCATTGCAGGGTTATTATGACGCTAACCCTTCTGTGCAAGCCGAATTTGCTGATATTCACCCGCTGTTCTTCTGGACTCACGATCGTGGTGTTGTCTACAGCAAAGGTGATGCCATTGATTCTGCAGCTGACTTCGAAGGTAAAAAGCTTCGCAACCCAAGCCGACCCGTTGCATCAGCACTTGAAGCACTGGGTGCAACACCTATTGGCATGCCTGTTCCAGCAATGCCACAGGCACTTGCAAAGAATGTTATCGACGGCACAGTTGTACCTTTTGAAATCGTTCCAGCATTGCGCCTACATGAGCTAGTTGATAACGCAGTTGAGATACAAGACACCGATGGTCGAGGCCTCTACACATCTGTATTCATTCTTGCAATGAACAAAGCTAAGTATGAGTCTCTTGATGCTGACCTTAAAAAGGTAATGGACGATCACTCCGGTATGGCTTGGGCCAAAAAAGGCGGTGAGTTCTTTAAAGCAGCGGAAGATCTTGGCCGCAAACTAATCGATGAGAAAGCGACTCGCTCAACTATGCCTGCAGCAGAAGTCACTAAGATCCGTGAAGCAACTAAAGATGTTGCAACGGATTGGGTGCGCGAGATGAATGAGCGCGGTTTAGACGGCCAGGCCTTGCTAGACTCTGCTAAGGCTCAGTTGAATAAATACAGCCAGTAATATTAGTTCTTGGGTGGTATTTCTGTGTCACAGCTTGTGCTAAAAACGCGGTCATACGTCTCCCTATATGAGCGAGCCACATTGTGGCTCGCTCTCTTAGGCGGGCTAGTTTTGACTTTAATGGCCCTATCCACAGTTATCAGCGTTGCTGGGCGCTACTTTTTCTCTTCGCCAATCACCGGCGATACTGAGATCGTTCAAATGTTCACTGCCGTTGTTGTCTCGCTATCAATGCCGTTCTGTCAAATGCGTCTTGGCAACGTAATTGTGGATGTACTAACAGCATCCGCCCCGAAAAAATTTAGACTTATCATGGACATCATCGGTAGCCTACTTCTGGGTGGTCTCTTTGCAATTTTAGCCATGCAAGCCTTTGATGGTGGTGCGTCAGCTGCAAAGTATGGTAACGAAACCATGATGCTTCGTATGATGGAGTGGTGGTTCTACTACACTATCGGTTTCGGTTTTGCGCTTACCGCGATTGCAGGTTTTATAAAACCTCTCGCGCTCTATGCTGACTATAAAGGGTTATAATGAGTGATGAATTTGTAGCAGGATTTATGATCCTGTTCATGTTGATAATTATGTTCTTACGTATACCTATAGGTATCGCCATGATGCTATCTGGTGCTATAGGTTATGCGATTATCGATGACTTCAGTACGCTGATGTTCTACATGAAAGGCTCATCATTTGGACAGTTGGCTAGCGAATCCTTAGCGGTAATCCCACTGTTTCTTTTCATGGGTAATCTTGCAGCTCGTTCGGGTATCAGCCGCTCTTTATTTGTTGGAGTTAACGCATTTATTGGACACCGACGCGGTGGGCTTGCCCTTGCAGCGGTTGGTGGATGTGGTCTATTCGGCGCAATCTGCGGAAGCTCACTTGCAACGGCCGCTACCATGGGATCCGTTGCACTTCCCGAGATGAAGCGTCATGGGTATCACGGCGCTTTAGCAACCGGGGCACTCGCTGCGGGCGGCACGCTAGGCATACTCATCCCACCGTCTATCGTACTCATCATTTACGCCATCCTAACCGAACAGAACATCGTAAAGCTGTTCATGGCCGCTATGATTCCCGGTGTTATGGCCATGCTTGGTTACATGCTAGTTATCGCGATCATTGTGAAAATAAACCCTCATTATGCCGATAAGAGCCCTAAATCCACCTGGCCAGAACGTGGTAAAGCACTCATTGAACTGATCCCTGCGGCCATCCTATTTATTGGCGTACTCGGCGGCATCTACGGCGGTATATTCACCCCCACTGAAGCTGCGGCCTTTGGTGTTATTGGCACCACCATTATTGCAATTCTAAACCGTCAATTGACACTTAACGGCTTTGGCGAATGTATAAAACAGACCGCAATTAATACCGGTATGATCTTTGTAATTATCCTAGGGGCCGATATATTCAACGCCTTCTTGAGCCTCTCAGGAATGCCACAGAGCCTTGCGGACTGGATAGTCGGTGCAGACATGACGCCAATGCTAGTGCTGCTGCTGATGCTGGGTGTCTACCTTATACTGGGGTGTTTGATGGATTCACTATCGATGATCCTATTAACGGTTCCCATCTTCTTTCCAGCCATTATGTCACTGGATTTTGGTATGACATACGAACAGACAGCCCTTTGGTTTGGCATCATCTGTTTGATTGTTGTGGAGGTCGGTATGATTACTCCACCCGTGGGTATGAACGTCTTTATCATTAACAAAATTGCTGATGGCGTGCCAATGCGCGATACGTTTATTGGTGTGCTGCCCTTCCTTACATCAGACTTCATACGCGTTGCACTGCTACTATTATTCCCTGTACTCACATGGGGCATCATTCCAGACTAGCTGTGCGTATACAATTTTGTTCTATGAAAAAGGCCGCTCTCGAGCGGCCTTTTAGTGGTTAACGATTAGTGGTGCATTAACAATCGGCTACAGGTGCTTGACCTCTGCTATCTCGTATTCGGTCATACCGCTAGGTGTAGTAACCGCTACAACATCACCTTCCTCTTTGCCGATCAAGGCACGCGCTATGGGCGAGTTAACCGATAATTTCCGCAGTTTGATATCCGCTTCATCATCGCCAACGATCTGGTAGCTAGACTCTTCTTCGGTATCCACATTGATAAGATCAACTGTCACACCAAAAATGACGCGGCCAGTGGGCGGGATATTAGTAACATCAATTACCTGCGCCAACGACAACTTGTACTCTATGTCTCTTACGCGACTTTCAATAAACCCCTGTTGTTCACGTGCAGCGTGGTATTCGGCGTTCTCTTTAAGGTCACCGTGCGCACGCGCTTCCGCTATAGCCGCGATAACGCGTGGGCGATCTTTACTCTTTAGGCGATCTAACTCTTCTCTGAGCGTTCGCTCGCCCAAAACAGTCATCGGTACGCGACTGCTCATACTGACACCTGCGCATGAACATCCTGTAGGCGACGAACAAAACGCTCTTCACCGTACTTGAGTGCTTCAGTAATGGCTACCGCACCGGCTAAGGTGGTGGTGTAAGGAACCTTATGCTGAAGTGCAGCACGACGAATATCGGCAGAGTCGGCAATAGCCTTACGACCTTCGGTCGTGTTGAGAACATAAGCGATTTCGCTATTTTTAAGCATATCGATGATATTAGGACGGCCTTCGGTTACTTTATTAACCGGTTTAACCGAAATACCCTGTTCTTTTAAGTACTTAACCGTACCCTCTGTACCTACCAGCGTAAAGCCCAATTCAATTAGGTCCTTTGCAACAGCTACAACATCAGGTTTATCAACATCACGCACAGAAATAAAGGCCTGACCCGCTTTAGGCAGACGTTCTCCAGCACCAATGTGAGCCTTCATAAAGGCTTCGCCGAAGGTTTCGCCAATACCCATCACTTCGCCAGTCGATTTCATCTCTGGGCCAAGTATAGGATCAACACCCTGGAATTTGTTGAATGGGAAGACGGCTTCTTTAACATTGAAGAACTTAGGCACGATCTCTTTTGTGAAACCAAGCTCTTCAAGCGATTTTCCTGTCATAACAAGAGCCGCTATCTTAGCGAGTGAGACGCCAATACACTTAGAGACAAACGGAACCGTTCGTGAAGCACGTGGATTGACCTCAATGACGTAGATTTCGCCATCTTGGTATGCCAACTGAACGTTCATCAGACCCACTACACCAAGCTCAAGCGCCATTTTACGAACCATCTCGCGCATATCATCTTGGATATTTGCGGCTAGGTTGTAAGGCGGCAGTGAACAAGCAGAGTCACCCGAGTGGACACCCGCTTGCTCGATATGTTGCATGATTGCACCAATCACAACCTGCTTACCGTCACATATGGCATCGATATCAACTTCAATCGCTGCGTTGAGGAAGTGGTCTAGTAATACGGGGGCTTCATGTGAAACCTGCACAGCGGTGTTCATATAGCGGCGCAGCTCTTCTTCCTTGTAGACGATCTCCATTGCACGTCCACCTAAAACATAGGATGGGCGCACAACCAGCGGGTAGCCAATCTTTTCAGCTTCTACAATAGCGGCCTCTATACTACGTACAGTTGAGTTCTCAGGCTGCTTTAGGCCCAGACGCTTAAGCATCTGCTGGAACTGCTCACGGTCCTCAGCACGATCTATCGCTTCTGATGAGGTACCTATAATAGGTACACCCGCCTGCTCAAGTGCAACTGCAAGCTTAAGCGGCGTCTGGCCACCGTACTGTACGATAACCCCTTTTGGCTTCTCAACTTCTACTATTTCAAGCACATCTTCCAATGTGATGGGCTCGAAGTAGAGGCGATCAGAGGTGTCGTAATCGGTTGATACTGTCTCAGGGTTACAGTTAACCATAATGGTCTCGTAACCATCTTCACGAGCCGCTAGCGCTGCATGAACACAGCAGTAATCAAACTCGATACCCTGGCCTATGCGGTTAGGGCCGCCACCAATAACCATAATCTTGTCGCGGGTCGTTGGGTTTGCCTCACACTCCTCCTCGTAGGTGGAGTACATGTAGGCTGTATCAGTCGCAAACTCAGCAGCACAGGTATCAACGCGCTTGTAAACAGGGCGCACATTAAGACTATGGCGGTATTTACGGAACTGCTTTTCAGACACACCCAGAAGCTTAGATAAACGACCGTCAGAAAAACCTTTACGCTTCAGACGGAAAACATCATCTTTGGAGAGTTCGCTAAGTGCCGTTTCAGAAATGCGCTGCTCATCTTTGATCAGATCTTCGATCTGAACCAAGAACCACGGATCGACACCGCTAAGCTTATAGATCTCATCAATGCTCATACCCATACGCATAGCGTCACCGATATACCAAATACGCTCGGCACCTGGCTGGGTCAGCTCACGCACGATTTCATCGCGTGCATCATCAGAGTTAAGATCGACTATCGGATCGAAGCCCTCAGAGCCTACCTCAAGTCCACGAAGTGCTTTCTGCAATGACTCTTGCTGAGTGCGACCTATAGCCATTACCTCGCCTACCGACTTCATCTGAGTCGTTAGACGATCATTAGCCTGCGGGAACTTCTCGAAGGTAAAGCGTGGAATTTTAGTTACAACATAGTCGATCGCTGGTTCAAACGACGCAGGCGTGCGGCCGCCTGTAATATCGTTCTGCAGCTCGTCAAGGGTATAACCAACAGCAAGCTTTGCAGCAACTTTAGCAATTGGGAAACCTGTCGCTTTAGACGCCAATGCGGATGAGCGTGATACGCGCGGGTTCATCTCAATGACCACCATACGGCCGGTCACTGGATCGACACCGAACTGCACGTTTGAACCGCCTGTTTCAACACCGATCTCGCGCAGTACTGCGATCGATGCATCACGCATCAGCTGGTACTCTTTATCAGTCAGTGTCTGAGCCGGTGCGACAGTGATAGAGTCACCAGTATGAACGCCCATAGCGTCGAAGTTTTCAATAGAACATATGATGATACAGTTGTCGTTCTTATCGCGAACAACTTCCATCTCGTACTCTTTCCAACCAATCAACGACTCATCGATTAACAGCTCGCTAGTCGGTGACAGATCAAGACCGCGCTCACAGATCTCAATGAACTCTTCACGGTTATATGCAATACCGCCACCTGAACCACCCATAGTGAACGAGGGACGAATAATGGCGGGGAAGCCAAGCGAGTCTAGAACCTGAAGCGCCTCTTCAAGCGAATGTGCAATAGACGCACGCGGACACTCAAGTCCAATGCTCTTCATCGCTTTGTCAAAACGCTCGCGATCTTCAGCTTTGTCGATGGCATCCTGAGTGGCGCCAATCATCTCAACACCGTATTTCGCTAACACGCCTTCACGGTCAAGATCCAGCGCACAGTTCAGTGCAGTCTGGCCGCCCATAGTGGGTAGCAAAGCGTCTGGACGCTCTTTTTCAATAATTTTAGCAACCGTTTTCCAGTTGATTGGTTCGATATAAGTAGCATCGGCCATCGATGGATCGGTCATGATTGTTGCAGGGTTAGAGTTCACCAGAATGACTCGATAACCCTCTTCACGCAACGCTTTACAGGCTTGTGCACCTGAGTAATCAAACTCACACGCCTGACCAATAACAATAGGGCCGGCACCGAGGATCAGAATACTTTGAATGTCCGTACGTTTTGGCATCGTAAAACCTAATCTCTATAACTTTCTCTTAAAACCCAGTCGCTCTGTTAGATCGACGCTCAGCCTTTTTGACTGGCGCGCATCATTTCAACAAAGCGGTCGAACAGCGGTGCCACATCACGTGGACCTGGACTTGCTTCTGGGTGACCCTGGAAACTAAACGCCGGACGGTCCGTACGCTCAATACCCTGAAGTGAGCCATCAAAGAGTGATTTATGGGTCGCGCGCAGCGTAGCGGGCAAACTATCTTCAGACACCGCAAAACCGTGGTTCTGGCTGGTAATCATGACACGATTGGTATCGAGGTCTTGTACTGGGTGGTTGGCACCGTGATGACCAAACTTCATTTTTTCAGTTTTAGCACCAGACGCGAGCGCCAACAACTGATGACCAAGACAGATACCAAACACTGGAATCTCAGTTTTCAGAATTTCACTAATTGCTTCGATTGCATAATCACAAGGTTCTGGGTCACCCGGTCCATTTGATAAAAACACACCGTCTGGACTAAGTGCCAAAACATCTGCAGCCGAGGTTTGAGCCGGTACAACGGTTAAGCGACAACCGCGTTCAACCAACATCCGCAAGATATTGTGCTTCACACCAAAGTCATAAGCGACCACGTGAAATGCTTGCTTATCATCTGCAATTTCCAGGTAACCCTTGCCGAGTTCCCACGCAGTTGTGCGCCAGCTATCACGGGTATTACGAGTAACAACTTTGGCAAGATCCATGCCTTTGAGTCCAGGGAAAGCACGAGCTAGCTCTAGCGCTTTAACCTCATCAGGGTTATCACCGGCGATAATACAGCCGTTTTGTGCACCTTTCTCACGTAACACGCGTGTCAGGCGGCGGGTATCTATATCGGCAATGCCAACAATACCGCGCTCTTTAAGGTATGAATCTAACGCCTGCTCACTGCGAAAGTTACTAGCTGTGAGTGGTAGATCACGGATAACTAATCCAGCAACCCAAGTTCGATCAGACTCTGCGTCCTCTGCGTTACAACCCACGTTACCAATATGTGGGTACGTTAGAGTGACGATCTGACGACAGTAAGAGGGATCTGTCAGAATCTCCTGATAGCCGGTCATAGAGGTGTTGAAAACAACCTCGCCCGATGACTCGCCTTCGGCGCCAATCGATATTCCCCTGAAAATTGACCCATCCTCAAGGGCTAGAATGGCTGACTGCGTCAATGTGACCTCCCCGCGAAATCGCTGTTTTGTGAAACTGAGGGGGCGTAGTTGTAAAAAAGCGAGGCTAAACTCACAGGTTCACCTCGCTCAATAAACTCGCCATGTATAGGACTGCCGCAAATAGCGCGGGCAAAACCTGCGGTATTCTACTTGAACACCCTCATACTGTCTATGCAGATTAAGAGTGAATTAACTGCCCCAACTACGGACACGTCCAGTATCAAGATGCAGGAAATTGGATCCCGTATACAATCCAACACCACCCTGCTTTGTATCAAGCGCGGCCTTGTGGAGGTGCTTCAGTTCAGTACCTGGCAGTCGAACGTCAATTGCCTGACCCAGCATATGTAGACTTTTTTTGGCCACACCGCTGCTGCTCTTTCGAAGCATCGCATTGGTTTTCGGTGAACGGTATCCCGATATGATCTCAAAAGGTTGGTGATTCCCAGTTCGTACCTGCAATTGATATAGCGTATCAATCAACGCTTTATCCATCTGAAAGCGCTCACCGGTACGAAAATCGCGCAAAAGTTTGTTAATTTCTGCCAGTGATTCATCTATGTATTGCCCGTTGGACCAATAGGTCAACTTTAATCGTTCACCCGTGTGCAGATGACTAAACGCTAATGAACGCTCTAAATCAGACTGGCGATGCACGGCGGTTTTGACTGTTGCTGATGCGACGGATGGTGCCGACAGCGCAACTAAGGCAACGGCTGCCGAGGCTATAAAGCCTCGACGTGATAATGCTCGACCCAAGGCCTGGGTCTCTTTTATAGCGGTCATGTGACTCCCCCGAGGTAACTACAGTGCTTGTAGATTCAGTCCTGTAGCTTCAGGCCCTTTAATTTTAAGACCTGTAATGGACGCTTATGATGCGTCTTCTGGTCAAATATTAACCATATATTAACGGGAGAGGTAGTAAATTCGTTCGGATTAGCGTTCAGCAAGATGAGAGTTTTTCAACATGCTTTTTAGTGCCTTGCTTAATGCCTTATCGGCATTGTAAATATCGTCTCTAAATTGCAAGTGACCCTTGGCATCAACCCAAGCACGATTGTAGACCAAATAGACGGGGACCGGATTGGGCAATCTAATCCATTGGGTCTCAGTTTGCAGCAAGCTCTGCTCTAACTGAGTACTCTTTTCATGCATCAGCGTGCGCGCTAAGTCTGCAACACCTTTAACACGAATACAGCCCGAACTAAACGCACGCGAAGTGTCGCTGAAGAGCGATTTAGACGGTGTATCGTGAAGGTAGATTGCGTGTGCGTTTGGCATATGAAATTTAATCTGACCCAGTGCGTTATGAGCACTTGGCGCCTGCTGCACGCGTATATCTTGATCACTCCATGTGAGGGCTTGCCAGTTAACACTGTCGTTAGCAACAGTCTGCCAACGACCCGCAATTAAACGCTGAGCCTGCATACCCTGCTGTTCAAGATAATCTGAGGAAGAGAGTATTTTAGGAACTAAATCACGTAATAAAATGCGTTTGGGTACCGTCCAATCGGGATTAACGACCAGTTGTTCTATACGCGCAGAAAAACTACTCGTAGGACGTGTGGGGCGACCAGAGATACTGGTATAGCGCTGTACAGGATGGCTTTCTGCAAAATACTGCACCTCAAATCCGGGAATGTTAACAAGCAGGTACTCCTGACCTAAGTCGCGTGACAGCCAGCGCCAGCGCTCTAATACCGTTGTAATAATCGTGCGGCGCTCATCAGCCGCAAGATTAAGCCAACGCAGTGTATCCGGCCCAATAACGGCGTCTTGATCAAGTCCATGGTCATTTTGAAAAAGACGGACCTGCTGTGCTAACTGCTGGTCGTATAAATTAGGTGCTAATTCACTTACTGCATCCGATGCTGCATAACCTAACCAACTCAAACGTGCCCGTACCTGCGCAATAGTCGGTTGCACATCACCCTGTTTTAAGTAATCTACAAACACAACTTTAGGCGGTTCAGCATCTAAGCTTCTTAGTTTCTCATACGCACTCAGCAGCGCTATATAATCAGCATGTTTCGGGAGTCGGTCAGCTAGGGCAGTAAAAAGAGAGGAGGATGCCAGTATTTCGGCACGAACTGTTTGCAAATCAAACAGCGGCGCTGGATGCTTCCATAGGGGATCAATACCCTGCGAAATCTGACCAATAGAAAAGCGCTTAATCAGCTGCTCAAGAACGCTGAAATGTGCTTGTTCAAACTGCTCTAAGGTCAGGGTGCCCTGCAACTGCGATCGCAGATCGTCTACCGCTATGCGGTTCTTTTCAGCCAATTCTATAGCGGCATAAAGACCCAACGCACGCTCGGACAACTGACCTGAGGCTGAGAACCATATTGACGGTTTAAGTGCCAACTGGCTATTCAAGGTGTTGGTAGACCTCGCCAGCAAAACAGCTTCTATCGTGTTAGCGCTGTGAGCGGTCATCGCAGTTGCAGACGTACTGACTGAATGTAGAGCCGGATTGTCAGCCAAGAGTCTTTCAGATGCGTTGGCCTGCAGATTAACAGAGACACTCATCAGATTGACTGTAAGGATTAGAGCATAAGAGATCGTTCGCAAAGACTACTCCTAGCCGCACAAAATAGTGCGGTATTAAAAGTGTAGTCCTTGATTCAGATTAAATGCGTTAATAAACAAAATAACACCTATGGCCTTTTTCGAACAAGGCGTGTCGCG
>Ga0209136_1000631_pt1 | contig 24823 bp, 19 predicted proteins | sample SaaInl0LU_22_DNA_FD_184640 | JGI IMG/M metagenome (GOLD analysis project Ga0209136, IMG submission 184640) | Marine microbial communities from expanding oxygen minimum zones in the Saanich Inlet - ESP_90LU_22_DNA (SPAdes) (version 2) | ecosystem: Environmental > Aquatic > Marine > Intertidal... | reverse complement strand
CTCAGATACTGGCACTGACACAGGCTCAGATACAGGCACTGACACTGGCTCTGACACTGGCTCAGATACAGGCACTGACACAGGCACTGACACTGGCTCAGATACAGGTTCTAACACAAGTAATGAACCACTTACATCTGAAGAAGAAATAGAGTCACAAGATGACGTCAATCAGACTGTGCTTGAGGAATTAGTCCCTGTTGTAGAGGAAATACTAAACACTGATGCTGCTGATACTAATTTTGAAGGTGATTTAAACAGTACAGAATCTCAAGATGAACAAATAGATAATTTTGATAGTTCAGATTTACAAGGTTCGGTTCAGGTTGATACTGTTTCTGAAAATTTCATAGTGTCAGAGTCTTTAAACAACTTACAAAGTCCCGATTTGGAACTAAATTCTGATAGTTCACTGCAAGAGATAAATGAGCCTACTGAAGTTACGGTTCCGGCACTTACTGAAGCTGTTCAAGCAGCAGATGCAGTGGAAACTACTGAAACCGTTCAAGTAGCTGATGCAGTGGGAGCTACTGAAACTGTTCAAGCAACAGATGCCACTGAAACCACTGAAGCCGCTCTAGTAGCAGATGCAACTGAAACTACAGATTTGGTTCAGTCTAATGAGGAGGCTGAGATTGTCCAAACAGCTGAATCTGAGGAAACAGTTAATGCCGAAGAGTCAGATTCTGCAAGTACTAATGAGGATGAGGAACTAACAGAAGATGATGCTGATTCGGACGTTGAATCTGGTGTTGAGCAACCGCAAAATACCAATGCAAAACCTTCAGCGTCACTTGAAAGTACCCCAGTTGATTTAGACAAAGAAAATAGTGAGTTTCAAACAAACTCAGAAGATTTAGTTGAAATATCCACTGACATAGAAACAGATGATGACCTCATAACTGAGACGGAAGTAGACAATCAGGTTCCTAATGATGTTATAGAGATAGCAGAGGAGTTATCTACTAACTCAACAGATTTAGTAGAATTAACAACCAATGTCGTCAATATCGAAAGTGCAAATATCGTTGGATTTACTTCTATTCAACCAATTCAGGATATTGAAGTCGATTCGGGTGAATCATTTAACTTGCAGCTAAGCCCCGAGACCTTTACACACGAAAACCCAGATGAACAGTTGACCTACACCGCTACTCAAGTAAATGGTGAGCCACTTCCTTCATGGGTGAAGTTCGATGAAGAAAGTCTTTCATTTACCGGTGAAGCACCACAAGGTTTCTCTGGAAAATTAGATGTTAAAGTGATTGCGATTGATTCTGCTAGCAATCAAGCTGAAACAACGCTCACAATTGATGTCGCTGGAGGCAGCTAACGAATAGAGATGTTTTCTGATTGATTTAAAACTCACATACATTCATACAGTATGTGAGTTTTTTGTTATTTAACGGGCGATATACCTGATACAATCAGGTATAAAATAGAATATAACATTCTGGCTATACAGATAAATTAATAATCTGGTTCGACATCATCTAGTTTCTGCTAATTATATATTGTAGAAAATTTAAAGAGTCTATAAAGTCTAATTAGAACTGCTCAGTAAATGTTTGGTTAATCCCTTGCTTGATAAGTATCCCTGGAGTTATAAATTCAGTTGCTTTTTCTTAGATATGTATAAAAAGGGTGTTCAATGTTCGTAAGCGTACGGCCATTACACATAGTATCGTTATTTAAGAGTCCACTTGTTTTTTAGTGGACATTTAATCTTTTGATTTAGATAGCTCCGTTTTTGGCGGGTGTGTTTGGGTCAATGTTCCATGTTAAGAGTTCATCGACTTTATTGATGAGGTGCTGTTGTAATCCCCTCATTTAAATGAAAAAAAATAACTAGAAAATCATTCTTTAAATCAATTAAAAATTAATGGAATGTTTTGGCTAGCCAGTTTTATTAAACATTGTATCAGCCATACGTGAAATTAGTCCCATTTTGTCTAAAGGCATTACTTACTAATTCTTGATATTGAGTAAAACATCCCCCCCCTGGGTCATCACACCTAGAGCAAAAAAAGATGCTTTTAGTTGTTGGTGATAACAACCTAGAGGAATTTTAACCTATGATTACCTATTCAGAATACGAGCAAACTGCCATTAATGTGGCGTTAACAGCAATAAAGCAAACTTTAGTGACCGATAATGTCTTGTCATCTGTCGTGCAAGTGGAGAACTACCTTAAGCTACATTTAGCCGATGAGCCTAATGAATGGTTCGGTGTGATGTTCTTAACCAGTCAGCACCGCCTTATACGCTTTGAGAAACTGTTTAGAGGCACTGTAAACGCTTCTTATGTACATATTAGAGTCATCGCAAGAAAAGCAATGCAGCGGCTATTATATTGGCGCACAATCACCCCAGTGGTATGTCCGAACCTAGTTCTGCTGACCAAGACATTACCGTTAAGATAAAAGATGCACTGAAGGTGTTTGACATCAACGTGCTAGATCATCTAATAGTAACAAAAGAAGATGTATGTTCTTTTGCGACTCGTGGACTGATGTAATAAATAGACCAAGCTTCGGCTTGGTTTTTTTTGATTGGTTACGTACTATCAAATTAACGATATACGTCATATGCCCACACATAATTCATACATTGGGATCTAAAGTTCAGTTACTGTTGCTATGTATGAGTACAGTAGAGTTCTGATTAACGTCAATATTTTAAGTACATCACATGACCATTCAATATATTAATATGTAAAAAAAGGGGGACGAAAAGGAAAAACAGGTAGCAAAAAACGATTCTTCAACGAAGGTGTCGTCGAGTAAAACAAAAATACCTTCAAATGAAGGTAAATCAAAAAAGTGCAACTTAACGAATTGAATGAATTACTTGACGAAGGTTTTATATCCAATGAAGAATATGGGGCTTCAAGAATAGTTATACTTGGGTTACGCCAATAATAAAGATCTACTTTTACTTTATAAAAAATATAGTGACGTCAGTGACGGCAATAAATAAACTTAAGTTTTTTCTGCAAAAATACAAAAATAAATAAGTTGTATAACTGCCGTCACTGCTGTCACTTTTTGCCTATTTCAAATAAACACCTTTGTAACCGCGGTTTTTATTGGTCTTATAGTGCGATACATTTGGGTGAAGCTTGAAGTATTGGCCGCATTTTCGATTAAAGCTAGCTCTTTGCTCTGGCGTTAGTAAATTTTCGTTACACCAATTCACGTAGCCCTCGAATAAAGTCTTCGATGTGATTACGCAGTTCGGCTGATATTCTATATTATCATCAAAATACTCAGTGATACTATCCAGCTCCTTTTTGTATTCCGCACTATCGTTGACGACCTTTTCCGGGGCGTTTAAACCTTGTCGCTTCCATTCAGCAAGTCCATGTAGAGCCCAGTTGAAAATACCAGGCATTTCTGATTTTAATGTACTGAGTAGATTTGGGTCTCGGTGTTCTTGGGGTACGACATAGCCAAAATGGATAAATCGCATTCGTCGCCAAAAACCCTCGTCATTGATATTGCCATAGGGTTTATCATTACCATACATCACAATCTTAGCGGTTGACTTAAACGTGACTGGGTTACTATAAAGATGCCTTCCCGTCACCTCATCGTCACCTGATAAAGATTTAAGTGTTTGAGTATCAAATGCAGCATTGTTGTCGTCCATTTCGTCGGTTATCGCTAACCTAATACCCGCTAAATTTGCAATGCCGGCCATAACAGCATTTGAGCGACCTCCTGAATTACCCTTCATAATTACGTCTGAATTGATTTTTATAGCGTAATCACCTAATAAAGCTTTTACCAAATCCAGGAAAGTTGACTTACCATTTGCACCGCTGCCGTAGAAGAAAAAAATCTGTTGCTCACGAATGCTTGCCGTCAAAAAATACCCAACTAATCGTTGTAAATAATCGACCATCTTTTTATCGTTTTGCATGGCGACAAGAATAAACTTCTCCCAATTAGGGCAAGTTGCATTTTTATCGTGACTGGTTCCTAATGACTTTATTACTAAGTCGTCACCCGTTGCCGGCCTAAGTAAATCACTGGACATATCGTAAACGTCGGTCTTTAACCCAATTAAGTTTGGGTTAGCATCTAATTTATCGACACCTATAGAAAGTTGTGTTTCCACAATTTTAAGAACAGAACGGTAATTTGCATGGTTCATTGCGTTATTAAGCCATTTCATAGACATTGGTACATATCGCCCAGATTGAAGATGCTGCTTAAGTACATTGACCATTTGCTTATAGCGTTCAAACACTAATCTTTTTGCATCTTCAGCGTTTACCCATGCCCCATCATTAAACACTAACCATTGCTTCAGCGTGCTATGATACACAATCGAAGATTGATGCTGATTAATCAGAAATTCAGCTAAGGTCGTGTCGTTTTCACCATATATATTTTGTAACTCCATGCACCCATTTTTGGACTTTAGATAATCGGGGGCATAATAAAACAGAGTTGCGATGGTGATACCCTTGCCATCATCAAAACCACCCCAGTGTTTTTCACACTCATTGAGTTGATATTTTTCACCTTCACTAGACCAACCATCCCACAACTCGAGCCCTTGACCACCTGGATATTCACTGTGAATTGCCATCCCGATGTTTATCCATTGCTCATAATCTAAATCAGGGTCAATGTAAGTTAATATTTCAGCAATATCCGCTAATGATGTTTTAGACACATGATTACTTGTTACTTGCAATTTAAGCTTCGCAGAAACAGAGCGTTTCTTTGTTGCGGCCTCAAGAACCCAATCCGGGGCTACCGCTACGTCGAAAGTCTCGCTAGTAGTCGAATATCTAACACCATTGATGCTGCTGCCGATACCAATACTGTAACCTTTGCCACCGGCACGAATATCTAAGCCAGGTTCAAACCCCTGACAGATTGTTAGTTCTAATGCATCATTAGTATCAAAATAATAATGCTTGCCACCACTGGGTGTATTCACAGTAAAAGTAATAGGTAATTCAGGATGTTGCTCCAAACTAGTAAAACCATCAATGGCATCTTCAGGCTTAATATCAACATCCAGCACAATATGTCTATCTGCCACTACGCCAATGTTGTATTCAGGGTTCTGCCTCCACCAAGCTTTAATTGTGTCAAAGTCACAAGTTGCTACCTCTTTCCATCCTGAAATAGCAGGGATTTTACTGTTTGGTTTACATGGAAATATGTTAAAATTGTTCTTAGCATACATTAGAGCAAATGTAAGTTTGCTCTGAATGTTAGCTGTATTATTAGTAACGACCTGTGTTTGCTTGCCGGCTTCCAGGTCGTTTTTTTTGTTTAAAACGTTATTCATGAGTAATTTCCTTAAATAGTTCATCACCATTGGCGCGGTATGTTAAAGGGGTTAGGTATTCTTTGTGACCATCAACATCGATAGTAAAAGTGGGTGGAACAGTAATTACTGCTAAACCCTTTTGGCGTAAATTGTTAATTAACGCTGATGGGCTTTTGATACCTAAATCAATCATCTCCCTATCAGTTATTTCTCCGTTTAAAATTAGCTTTAGAACTACGACGTTCTGTTGCTTAGTGAGTGGCCTATAGACGTAGTGCGTTACTGCTTGTTTAATGTAGATAACCATTACGCTGCCTCCTCATCACGCTGCTGGATTTTTGATTCAATCCAGTCTTGCACTTCAGAAACTACCCAAGCGCTTGAGCGCTCAGACAGCTTAATGGGTTTAGGAAACTCACGTTTCTGTATGAGGGCATAAATACTAGAGCGCGACAAACCTGTCATGTTTATCACGGCTTTAAGCTTAATTAATGATGCCATTAAATGACTCCTTGAAATAAAATAATAAATTAAGCGCGAACATGGGTTCATATTCTCCGCAATAATTACTATCTCAAGGGACTTCCTGGCTTTAATCCCGAACGGGAATGGCGGGAATTTATTTTTCCTTATTTTTTCCTGCTATGTTTTGAAAAGTTTTTTTTGTGATTTTCTTATTCTTATTCTCAAGGTAGTAACTAACAACATAGTCTTTATTTGTAGCTGAACAAAATGGTGTATAGCCTTCAAAGTCAATAAGAATGAATGGATCTTCAATATCGGTTCTACTTTCTGTTTGTTTCTTTATCCAGGTGTATATTTGTTCGTTACTTGCATTTTTATCAATGGCTTGCAGCGCCAAACATATCGCTTCTTTTAATGGGTTTATTTTCGTTGAAGATCTTGTTCGTTGTGTCCTGGCTTTAGACTTTAATATACCGATATCATCTGTTTTGATAAGCAAGTCGCCTTTATCAAACGCTTGTGTTTCTGAGACTATATCCCCAAAACCATATTGCTTTTCAGGTCTGGGAAGAATCTGCTGAACTAGCACACTATTACCGAGCCAAATCTGTTCTAATGCATATACTGGTACCGTGAAAATTTCGCCGTAGGTGAAATTATACACTTCAACATTTTCTGTTCTGCTAATGAGTGGAGTACCGTCATATGATTCGTCATAGTCTAAATGTTCATAACTGACACTTAAGTCTTTTTTTAGACATATAAAAAGGTCTACGTTATTCTGTATTGCTATTTTGATAACTTTTTTCCAGTCACCGCCTAATTGAAATTCAGCGGTGCTTAACTCTGATGCATCCAGGCCACAGCTCTTCATGTGCGTTCCTATATAAGCTTGCTATTATTTTTGTTAAAATCTACTTTAGGCATCTATGTTATACAAAATAATTTTAATGTGGAACCTTTACGGTGGGTATTTTGGTGGGTTTAATTGAATTAACCACACAATAAAAATCATAATACATTGATATATAAAGTTAAAGTTAAATTTAACAACAAGCAGATTCAGAATATTGAGTAACCTCCAAAAAGATCCTGCAACACCCTAATATCTCGCAATGAATATAGAAAAAGCCCCTTAAAAAGGGGCTTAACATTATACTTCGGTTTAGATTAAAACTCGAATCGTAAACTTAAATTATCAGTTAAGAAGCAGTTAGCAAATAAGCTAAATGAATTATAACCATCTAACACACGATCTGGACCGTTATTATCATTTACACTGCTAATTTCTGCATTTATCCATGTTAATCCAACACAGAAACTAAACGCATCTATATTTGCAGTCAATTCACATCAGTTTCACACTCCCGTCAGCAAAATTAGCAATACCGTTAATTATAATGAGAATTATCTATGAGATCTTCGCTCAAACTTTTAGTCATATGTATGATCTTTGCGCCAGGAGCAACTGTCAGTGCAGCGATACTGTTTTTATTGCCTGCCCGGCATGCCGGTGAAGGCGGCGATGTTTCAGATATCTGTGACGCCTTAATGGCAGATGGGATGTTTGAAGATATTCAGATAAGCAAACTCATGTCGGAACACCCGTTATTGGCATTGATACTCAAAGACCGATTAGCAGCAAAATATTCGGTCGCATTAAACAACCTGCGTATTTGCATATGACAGACGCGCAAGCTGAACAGGTAAATTTGACTGAACTGAATCAACTGTCGTTAGTGTGGCGAAGTTGAATGTATCGACAATCAAACAACAAATGTCGATTTAAATTTATTATATTTTTTGAAACGAGTAAAGTGAGCTTGCTAGGAATTAGTTACTATAATTGTTAACCGCTACATTTTGTTACAGACGATAGAAGTTGTTACGTCCATTATTGGGTTGTAAGGGCATACTATTACCAACTTCAACAACACAGACAAAACATATGACGACTTTAATCAAGCAACATCACCGTGCATCTCACTTTTTATTGGCTTCGCTCCTTCTCACCAGTGTTGGCTTTTCTGGTACCAGTATAGCGAGTGATATTTCCCATAAATTACGCCAGTCTACCGAGGCGAATAGCGCAACCGAAAATTATTTTGAGCTCGGACTGGGTATCGCCACCGGCATCGCACCTAACTTAACCGAAGACGATCAAGCATGGACTAGCGGTTATTTGGTCATGAATGGCAGTTACACTTGGCACAACGCCTTTATCGAGATGTATGGCGAAAGCGGGGATGGACTGTTACTTGGCTATAATGCCTATGAAAGTGACAACTGGTCTTTAGATTTGGTCGTAGGCCCGCAATTTAGTGGCTTAGATTCCGATGAGAAATTTGCAGAGTTGGACGACAGAGATACCAGCGTCATGTTGGGCGGCCGCTTAACCGGGTATGTCGGTGAGAATGTGTTACAATTTACGCTCAAACACGATATCGCAGGTAATAGTAAAGGAATGCTGGCAACAGCCTTAGTTGGTCGACATTGGCAGGTCAGAAATTGGAATGTTCACGGTTTGCTGGGGGTCCAGTATTTTGATAGCAACATCAATGAATATTACTTAGGCGTGAGTGAGGCCGAAGCAGCACGCACGCAATTTACCGCGTACACACCCGGCTCAAATATTAACTACACGGCTGAGATCGGTGTCACCTACCCTATTTCTGAAAGCTGGGTCTTTCGCAGTACCGCGCGCTTTAACACGGTATCAGATGCAGATATGAATAGCCCCTTATTTGCCACGACACGCTCAACACGCACGTCATTAAGCGCCAGCATCAGCTATGTCTTTTAATAAAGTAAGGAATGATTAATGAATACTTTATTATCTGTAAACACCATAGTGCGACCGCTACTGACAGCGACAATAACTGTGATATTGTTAGTATCAATAGGGAAAACTGGCACTGTTCACGCAGCGCAGGATGAGCACAACACAGCAGCACAATTAAGTGTCACGCCAAAGCCATGCGTGGCGTTACGCAAAGGACAGACATGTTATCTCGAAGTGACGTTCAATTGGCAACACCCTAAAGTAGGTAATTATTGCCTGGTCAATGCAACGACCAATCACACGCTTCAGTGCTGGGAGCAACACACCAAGGGTGAATTCAGCTTTGATTTTCAATCCTCGATGAGTCATGATTTTGCTTTACGGAAGCAAGCTTCCACTATAGATATTGTCAGCACGACAATTCCTGTGGCTTGGGTCTATCAATCATCAAAACGTGCAAAATCAACATGGAGGCTGTTTTGAAGCCTGTCGCTTTAACACAAAATATTGCTGCTAAACACATTATGTTGGTAGAGGACGATCTATCACTAGCTGAATGGTTTAGTGACTACCTCAACGAGCAGGGTTACTTGGTCACTTTGGCTACCAGAGGCGATGTTGCCATAGACTTAATTGCATCCGACCAACCTGACTTGGTGATATTGGACATCATGTTACCGGTTAAAGATGGTTTTGAAGTCTGTCAGGCTATTCGCTCTTTTTACCAAGGCCCCATTTTAATGATGACCGCACGCGATCATGAAACCGACGAAGTGCTCGGTTTAGAGCTAGGCGCTGATGACTATGTGGTAAAACCGGTTAAACCCAGGGTGTTGCTATCACGAATAAAAGCCCTGTTTCGGCGTTATACCCCTTTAGAAGTAACCGATATTAACTCCAATAAAATAGTCATCGGGCAGCTATCTATTGATGCCAATTCCCGCACAACAATGTTAGCAGGTGTTAAGGTGGCGATTTCATCGAACGAGTTTGATGTACTGTGGCAACTTGCTCAATCAGCAGATAGCGTAGTGAGCAGAAACGACTTAGTCACTCAACGCCGAGGGTTTGAGTATGATGGCTTTGATCGTTCGATTGATATTTTGGTTTCTAGAATTCGCAAAAAACTCGGCGATGACGCCAGCAACCCCTATCGGATTAAAACCGTATGGGGCAAAGGCTATCTCTTAGCCAAGGACGCTTGGTAAAAGCGCATGTTAAATACGCTTCGTACATACGCTTGAAAATAATGATGTATAGGATTGTCTAATGCCTAAATTAACGTTATCGCTATTATTGGTTGTTTTGCTGGCGGTTATCAGTCTTGGAGCTGCGCTTGATAATTTTTTTAACCAGTATCAAACACAGCCAAACCAAATGGCACATGAATTATCAGCTTACCATCAATTAGGCACCTCATTAGCTGCAACGTTAGATATGCAACAACAGCCACAACAATTTATCACTAGCTGGCAACAGAACAATGACCTAAGTGTGGAGCTGGTTGATCTTGATGATTTATTTTTACCTGATTCTTTAAAAGCGGATTTTTATGCTGGGAAACCACTGGATTTTGAATCAGAAAAGAGTATTTCCATGCATTTTATTATTCCTTCACATAAAAAAGCACTGAGTTTTACTGTCCCTCCAATAGCTAAAGCCACTCATAACAATACCCTAGCGCTATTATTAACGGTCTTATTTTATCTAGGTATTTTAATGGTGGTGCTGGTGTGGCTCTCTCCATTAATTAAACAACTAAAGCAATTAGAACAAACCACCAAAGCCTTTGGTGAAGGACAACTACAACAGCGCATTCATGTTAAGTCAGCGTCTTATATCGCCAGCATTGAAAATGAGTTTAACCGCATGGCACAGCGTATCGAATCCCTCATCAGTGATAACAAACTCCTCAGTGATGCCGTGGCTCACGATTTGCGAACGCCTTTAGCTCGGTTGCGCTTTGGCATAGAAATGTTACAAGAAACTAGCACACCCGAAACCAGAGAAAAGCACCAACAGCGCTTATCTCGAGATATTGATGAAATGGAGCGACTCGTCAATGTCTTGTTAAATTATGCTCGCATTGAACAATCAATGTTGATGACAGAAAAACAAAACATAGACTTGAATGCACTGGTCAGTGAATGCGTAGAAGCAGCATCACATGATAATAAGATCATTCATTGGCAGCCCCAAAATGACTTGACCACAACCGATGTGATGATTAATGGAGACGCCAATTATCTTAGTATGTTAATCAATAACTTACTAGGTAACGCTGTGCAATATGCGAATCATGAAATTAGCGTACGAATTGAAAAAAGCGAAAAGAGTGAAAAAAAGGGTGCTGTAATACGTTTATCAATCAGTGATGATGGCCCCGGTATTCCTCATGAAAAACGTGACGAGTTATCCAAACCATTTATGCGTGGCGATAATGCACATGGAAAACCGGGCTATGGGATGGGATTAGCCATCGTCTTAAAAATAGCTCAATTACATGATGCCAGATTTGCGATTACCGACTCAGCTGAGCTGGGTGGGACTGAATGTAGTGTGAGTTTTCAAGAATGTAGAAAATGATATTGCGGAATTGGTTTGGCGCATCACTGAATATTAATTATCAGTAAAAACACATCAAAATACTGCACTTCCTCGGCTCTCTGGCTCCCACTTATGAACGATAGCCAAACTCGAACAATCATACGCCTCTTGTAAGAACCGCTGCCGTTGTTTCTCATTCAATCCCGTCTGTAACATCAGCGTTTCTCGGAGTGGATGATGGCTGCTGATCAAATATTCATTTCTTGCATGCAAACGCTCAAGTAAGCGCACTGAAGGTATCCGATCGAATTTCCCATTCACTCCTCGATTACAGTCTTTACATGCCAACACGAGATTCGCAACCCCGTCCACCGGCTTGCCATCGGCACAGACCTTCAAACGATGCGGAAAGAAATGATCGACATCCGCCAAATTATCTGTCTGCTCTTGAATCGACACATCGCAGTAACAATAAAAACATTTGCCCTTTTGATAACCATTTAACGCCCCGCGACTAGATGTAATTGCAACGCGTTTCATCGATAAGTCTTGGGTATGTAGAAAGTCATCATCTTTATCGTATTCGACTTTGACCACATTGCGCGATACCCCTAAATCCCAGGCGGTTTCCACTAAACGCCAACGAGACTCGGTTTCTAGATTTAAATCATAAAATGCAGGTGATTCGGCTACTTGGTAAAAATTATCAGATAAGCGGATCCCACCATTGGTTTTTCGTTCATCATAAAAAAAACGGTTATCAATATCCTTGTTATGCACATTATGAAAGGCATCAATCACATTATTGAACGCTAGTTTTTGAGTCGCAGTGATTAAGTCGGTTCTTGAGATGGTGTTTTGGTTGTATTGGCGGCAAACATCTAGAAATTTACTGGATGCAGAGGTGGCTTGTTTATCGTTATTTTTTAGATGTTCACAAATGTGATCAGCAAAATACGGCGCTAACTCTTCCAACGTCACTAAATCATTTTGTCTATCGCGTAAGTCATACAGCGATTTAGCCAACGCAAATTTATACGATGCGACATTGCGACCAAATAATATAATCGCGCGCCAATAATTTTCATTAGAAGGATTTAGCTCATAAAATTTACTCATGTTGGTGACGTTTTTTGCAATAACACATTAAACCACTGTTCGCTGGCTCTGCCAGGACGTTGATCACCGGTGATCCAATGTTCCATTATGGTTAAATCTGGAATGTTTTTTATAACCTGTGCAAAGCTTTCTGCATCCATATTACAAAAATACCGACCCGCCTTATGTGTCTCGGTTTGGCCTAACTTGTAACTGGCGTAGAAAATACCATTGGGTTTCAAAAACGAAACAAGGTGAGTAATAGTCGCAGTTTGCTGCTCTAAAGGAACATGTAACAAAGATGCACATGCCCACATGCCATCGAAACATCGCTCAGTGGTGAAATCAGTAAAAGTCGCATGTAAGACAGGAAATTTTGCTTGTTGGGATGCCAGTTTAACGATGGCTTCCGATCCATCAAATGCCATAACATCGTAGCCTAATTGGTTAAAATGCAGCGCATCCCTACCTGAACCACAGCCGATATCTAAGATACTCCCCGTGCCGGATAGCTTTGTTAAAAACTGATTGTATAACTCGTTCATATCCACACTTTGAGTTCCATCTACAAACTCGGCGGCGTGGTACTGGTAATACTGCAACGTAGGATCCATAAGCAAATACGTATTTAGTGACTAAGTTATTATAGCTATACATTACCGAACTTAGCGTATAAAAGGCAAATATTCTGTTGAAACTATTTAGATAAACGTTGCGTTTGTTGGTAGTTATTCATCAGTGCCTTGCAATCATCAAGCGCTTGAGGCTTCAATATCAATAAAAAATGGGTTAGGTACTTTAGAGAGGCTCATTAATATCCTTATTTTGTCCGAAGAATTACAATTTCATTAGCATCATTAGTGTTAACAATAGACTAGTCGATATTATTAATTCAAAAATAGAAATAAAATATAATTTTGACCTATTATGACGGAAAGTGCATTATAATGAATATTTGGTAAGGCCAGTTGACCAAAACTACCATTTGATTCGGTTTACTTTTTCATTGCTCCCGAGCAAATATTTGAAGTTGACCTAATTTATTGATGCTAACTATTTAGGGTTATATTAATGTCACTATTAAAACATAAAATGCAGGTAGGAGCCGCCTTTATAGCGCTTATAGCGACGCTTGGTGCGTGCTCCACAATTGTTGAAAGTACTTACCGCAGCAGTCAATCTTCAGTTGCCCAGACTCCCGTCTATGATCAACGAACTAAATATAACTTCAATTCAGATTGGTTATTTATTAAAGATAACCCTTCGGGAGCCCATCAAACCGATTTTGACGATTCTAGCTGGTCAAATATAAGCACTCCGCACACTTTTAATGACATAGATACTTTTGACGAATACAGTGTGGGTAAACACAAAGGCGAGATAGGGCAATGGCGCGGAACAGTGTGGTATCGCAAGCACTTTACATTGCCAAATGAACAGCAAGGGAAAAAGATCTTCATCGAATTTGAATCCGTTCGTCAAATTGCTGATGTCTACCTCAACGGTGTACATTTGGGTAAAAATCAAACTGGTTTTATTCCATTTGGATATGATCTGACACCTCATTTAAGTAAAGATGGCAGTGCTAATATTCTAGCGGTAAAAGTGAATAATGAACGTGGTGACAATTTTAGAGATAACTTCCCTCTTGTTTGGAATCATGAGCATTGGCACCCAACCCATGGCGGTATCTATCGCAATGTCTTTTTGCATGCAATGAACCCAGTTCACATCACTTTACCTTTATACGACAATCTCAAGACAGTCGGTACCTATGTCTATGCCGAAAATGTTAGCGAGAAACGTGCAGACATTACAGTACAGGCACAAGTAAAAAATAGCCAAGAGCAATCGCAAAATGTGGAATTAATCTCGGAATTGATTAACAACAATGGCGATGTAGTTGCGTCTTTTGATGGGCAAGCGGTGATTGCACCAAATGAAATGGCTAATATTGAAATGGGTGGCACCTTAACAAACCCCATCCTATGGTCAACCCGATATCCTTATTTATACACTGTGCAAACCTATGTCAAAGTAAACGATAACATTGTAGATAGCTATGCAACCCCACTGGGCGTTCGCTATTTTGAATTTAATAAAGACACCGGTTTTTGGCTTAATGGCGAACAGGTGAAGCTAACCGGCTGGGGACAAAAACCAACCGGCGCATGGGCGGGCCTTGGCGCAGCAATGCCGGATTGGATGAGAGAGTTTACATTTAGACAAATGGATGAAGCGGGTGGCAATTTCATTCGTTGGGGCCATTCAGCAGGTGCACCAGCTGAGATTGCAATGGGAGATAAATACGGTTTTGTTACATTAATGCCCGGTGTTTCAGGTGAATCAGAGGATTCTGGCGAAACATGGGATATTCGATTTGCAGCGTTTAAAGATACGATTGTGTACTATCGTAATCATCCCAGCATATTCATATGGGAAGGCGGCAATTGGGCTGAATCTCATGAAAATTATCAAGATATCTTAGCAGCAATTGATACGTTTGACCCGAAAGGGAAACGATTGATGGGTAATCGACGAGCTGATGTCAAGCTTGCATCTAAAGATTATATCTCTATAGAAGTTGGTACAGAGGGATGGGAAAGAGAATACGCGCACTTACCTTTGATCGAAAGTGAGTACAATCGCGATGAAGGTCCACGCAGAGTATGGGATTCACAATCGCCTGACAATCGCTTTTTTACAAGCCCTCGCTATAAAAAGAACGTCTATAAATTTGCTTCTGAAAAATTTGCAGTGCGTCAAGTTGAGCATTGGTGGCAAAAAATGGGTAAAAAACCCTATCATAGCGGTGGCGCAAACTGGATATTTTCAGATGGCCCTCATGGTGGAAGAAACCCGACTGAAAACACTCGAGCAAGCGGCGAAGTTGATGCTGTTCGCTTACCTAAAGAAGCATTTTATGCAACTAAGGCAATGTGGCGCCCAGAACCACAAGCGCATATCATCGGCCATTGGAATTATCCGCAAGATACCGTCAAAGACATGTTTGTGATAGCCAATGGTCAAGCCGTCAAACTGTATGTTAACGATGTCCTTATTGGTACCAATGATACACCTGAAAATGGTTATACCTTTAAATTTCCAGCAGTCAAATTTGAAAAAGGCACAATAAAAGCTGAAACATATATTGACGGCAAATTGCGAGCAATCCAGAGCAAAGAGACCGTCAACAAACCCGTTGCGCTAAAGCTAAGTACAATAACTGGGCCAGATGGTTGGTTAGCTAACGGCTCTGATTATTTGCTTATTGATTTTGAAGCAGTCGATGAACAAGGACGCCGCTATCCTCTTGATCAAAGCATGGTCACATTCAAAGTTGATGGGCCAGCAGTGTGGCGTGGCGGATATAACAGCGGTAAAGAAAAAAGTACGAATAATTTCTTTCTTGAAACTGAATCAGGCATCAACCGAGTCGCTATTCGTTCAACACGTGAAGCGGGTGTTGTGACGATCACAGCCAGCCGTGAAGGTTTTCAAGACGTCAGTGTTCAAGTCAATAGTCAAGCACTTGATATAAAGAATGGTTTGAGTAAGCATTTACCACAAACCTATCCGCAAAATCTGATTTCTGCTGATCCATTACCAGCATATTTACCACCGCAACCCCCACTACCTGTTAACACTGAACAACGCAGTGCTTTGTTTACGCAATTCAGTTATACAGGCTTGGAAAAGGCGGTATTAAGAACTAATGCATATTGGGGAAAAAAACCATACATAGATCAAGAGATTAACTATCTACGTATTCCTCGTTATCTAGTTGGTGCTGAATATATCAGAGTGCCAAATGCCGACAAAGCTTATTGGGCCAGAGATCAGCTTCAATTTGTAGCTGGTAAAGACATGATCGTTTGGGTCGGGCATGATGACACTGTTCCACGCCCAGCATTTTTAGCTGACTATAAAGACACTGGAGATAATTTTTTACTTGGAAAAAATACGATGTCTTTATTTGAACGTCGAGTCAAAGCCGGTACGAGTATCATCATGGCAGGAAACTCTGAGGATGATGTTCCTGAGAATGCCCGAATGTATGTGGTTTTAGGTAAAGAACAAAAATAAACCTTTGTTGTTAGGTCATTAGATATATACAGAGCGTAAGCGAAAACATTCGCCTACGCTCTTTTCATCATTTTGAACCAATATGGTCTTTTATTGGTATTATTAGCAGTTATTACAATTTATAACATGTAAATAATTCACTAATAAAAATGAGAAAAACAATGACGACACACACAACGAAAAATGTATTAATGGTGCTCACTTCACACCCTAAACTGGGTAACACAGGCGAAAAAACCGGATTTTGGGTAGAAGAATTTGCTGCGCCCTACTACGCCTTCATTGATGCCGGCATGACCGTCACACTCGCATCCCCAGCTGGCGGCCAACCGCCCATCGATCCTAAAAGTGAAATGCCTGACTTCCAAACTGACGCCACTAAGCGTTATGACGCTGACACATCGGCACAAACCCTAATGGCAAACACAACCAAATTAACCGATATTCAAGCAACTGACTTTGACGCTGTCTTTTACCCTGGTGGCCATGGCCCATTATGGGATCTGACTGACAATGCGGTGTCTATTGCGCTTATCGAAAGCTTCCTGAATACCAACAAACCTGTTGCCGCGGTATGTCATGCCACTGCTGCCTTTTTAAATATTAAAGATGCTAACGGAGAGTGTGTTGTGAAAGGTAAAGCTGTGACCGGCTTTACCAACACTGAAGAAGAAGCGGTCCAGTTAACGGACGTCGTTCCTTTCTTATTAGAAGACGAATTAATTGCTCGTGGTGGCCACTATCAAAAAGCAGAGGACTGGCATGCCTTTACAGTACAAGATGGCTTGTTAATCACTGGGCAAAATCCTGCTAGCTCAGCGCTTGCGGCGCAAAAATTAATTGCTGCAATAGGTTAATTAATATAGCTGCATGCACTTTAGTAAACAGATGTGAGCTGTGGATGCAGCTCACGATGACCGTTTAGTGCTAATCAACCCCAACATATCGCTCTTATAACGTCTCATATACCCTTTAAAATCTTCCAAAATCAAATAATTGATTGGCACAATAAACAGGGTAATGAGCGTCGCAAATAAAATACCAAAGCCTAAACTCACCGCCATCGGGATCAAAAATTGCGCTTGTGTCGATGTTTCAAACAACAGCGGCACCAAACCTGCAAAGGTCGTCAATGACGTCAGTAGTACCGGTCTGAAACGACGACCACCGGCAGTGTAGACGGCCTCTTTTAAAGCCACACCCTCTTTGCGTTTTTGGTTGATATAATCCACTAAGACTAACGAATCGTTTACGACCACACCCGACAGCGCAAGCATCCCCATAAAGCTCAATAAGGTCAGATCCATGCCCATGATCCAGTGACCGATGACTGCGCCAACTAAACCAAATGGGATCACCGACATAACGATGATCGGCTGTGAATATGACTTAAAGGGGATCGCTAACAAAATATAAATCAATATCGTTAGCCCGATCGCCCCAACGGTTAAGCTGTTAGTGGATTCGGCTTGATCTCTCGCTTCCCCAGCCATTTCAAACGTCGTTCCCGGGTACGCATTGATTTGTTCGCTGAGCCACTCATTCACTTCGTCTAAAACTAGTGATAGATCGCCGGCTTCTTTATCAAAATCTGCATTGACAGAAATAGTCCGCTGGCGGTCAACCCGCAAGATACTATCTGGACTTAGACCTGGAAACACATTGGCGACTTGCCACAATGGCACTTCTTGGTTGGGTCCAATGCGGATCATCATTTGTTCTAACGTTTCAATCGACTGACGTGCCTCTAATGGATAACGCACCATCACTCGCACTTCTTCACGACCGCGCTGCACGCGTTGTACTTCAAAACCAAATACCGCTTGTCGAACTTGTCGAGCGACTTGATTTAAACTCAAACCGAGCAAACGTGCCTCCGGTTTTAATTCAAGTTGCAGCTCTTCTTTACCGTCTGACAACGAATCTTCAATATCCGATACAGCAGGGTATTGTTCCAGTTGCTTTTTCAGGCCCTCGGCCAATGTATTCAGTGCCTCAGTATTACGGCCTTTCAGCTCAATACTAATCGGGGAACCACCCCAACCACCAATTTCCGCGCGGTAGTTAAGCTGCTCAGCGCCGGCTACCTGACCGACACGTTTACGCCACTGATTGACCACTTCACGCGTAGTGACGTCAACGGTGCGACTTTCCGGTGGGATCATGTCCATTTGCACTCTGCCCGTTGTGGAATTTCGACCACCACTAATTGAGTACACATTGCGAATGACCGATTCGCCCGTTTCCGCGTCACGATATTCTTCTTGTAAATCTTTGGCATGCATTGTCATGGCTGAAATAATGCGGTCGGTGCTTTCAAACGCGGTACCGGCAGGCATGACTAATGTGGCAGTGGCGACTTCGCTTTGCACTCTAGGGAAAAACACAAACTTCGTATGACCCGCTGCGATGGTGCCAATCACTAATATCAAACAGGCAAACATCGCGGTCCAAGCCGCATAACGCCAACGCATCGCCTGCGCTAAAATGGGCTGATAAACCTTTGCAATCATCACTTCTAAAGAATTGGCTATTTTTTGCTGCAGTTTAGATAAACGCGACGTATTTTTTTCGGTTCTCATTTTTACGTGCTTTAAATGTGCCGGCAAAATGAATTTAGATTCGATAAGTGAGAATAATAACACCGGGATAACAACCAAAGGGATTGCCGCATACCAACTACCGCGTCCGGTTTGAAAAGCCAGAGGTAAAAACGCCGCGGCTGTGGTCAATATACCAAAAGTAACGGGTACAGCGACTTCTTGCGTACCTTTAATGGCAGCATTAAGCGGATCTTCCCCTTTTTGTAAATGAGAATAAACGTTTTCGCCTGTGACAATCGCATCGTCTACGACTATGCCCAGCACTAATATAAACGCAAAGAGACTCATTAAATTTAAACTGACGTCAAACAAAGGCATAAACAAAAATGCCCCCATAAAGCTCATCGGTATACCCAAGCAAACCCAGAACGCAACCGACGGACGTAAAAACAGCGCAAGCATAATAATCACGAGTAGCAAGCCTTGCCAGGCACTTTTGGTTAAGGTTTCAAGACGTGCTTTGATCGGCTCACTGCGGTCACGCCAAAAATCGATGGTCAAGCCATCCGGCATATCCAATTGTTTTTTGTCGATGTAATTACGCACCGCCGTCGTCACGTCGATAATGCTTTCATCGCCAGAACGATAGACTTCAATTTCTATCGCTGGCACACCATTAAAACGCATCCGCAGAGGGGTTTCTTCAAACTCGTCACGGATCGTCGCAATATCACCTAGCGTGATCATCGTGCCATCTTGTGTGGTAATGACCGGTATCGATTCAAAATCACTCGCACGATACGCTTGACCGCGGCTACGAATAAAAATATCACCGCCTTTGGTCTTTAAGTTACCGGCAGACACATCCGTCGAGTTTTGGCGTAAGATACCAGCAACTTGCTCTAAACTAATATCGTATTGGCGCAGCGCCCATTCTGCAATTTCAATTGAAATTTCAAAAGGTAAGACGTTATCCACTTCAACTTGGGTAATCTCGGGTAGACCGGCTAGTTCGTCGCGGACATCATCGGCAACACGACGCAAGGTCATATTATCGTAATCACCGAATAAGACGACGCCAATCGCATCTCGACGCCACTGCGGTACTTGAACCAATAGGCTTTCAGCCTCTACAGGGAAATTATTCACCCCATCGACACGGATTTTGACTTCGTCTAACACTTCTCTAACGTCATAACCTTCTTCAACTTGTACAGTCACCGAAGCGCTGCCCTCGCGACTTTGCGATGTGATTTGACGTATACCTTCTATCGCTTGAATCGCTTCTTCAATTTTTATCGTAATGCCTTCTTCCGTCTCTTGTGGCGAAGCTCCCGGTAGAACCATCGATACTCTGACATTACGTTGTTCAACTTCAGGGAATAAATCGATAGGAATTTGCGTCGTCGCCACATAAATCCCTGAAATAATAATCACAAAGAATAGAATATTTGCGGCAACGTCGTTTTTTGCAAACCAAGCAATCATCGTCAGACTCCCTTAATTTAACGAATTATTGTTGTTTTCTTCGACAAACACCAATGGGGTAACTCGTGTGCCATCAGGCAAGTTAGCCGTTGGTGTTAAAATCAATTTATCTGAGGCTTTGAGCGTAATGTGCGTCGGTTTTTTCTGAAGTTGATTGCCATTATACTCATTGTTCTTTGTTGTATCATTTGATGCGACAACCACAGAGTTAGCATCTGTCCACAGTGGCATAATTTGGCGTTTTCTTAACACCCCCTCATCAACGACACTGATTCGATTGTCTTGTGAGACTGCGCGTCTTGGGATCACGAACACATCCTCTAATGCACGGCCTTCTACTTTAGCTCGTAAAAACTGGCCGACTCTGATCGCCGGACGACGGTCAGTATTGATGAAAGGATTTTCAATTTGCGCCACCAAATAAAGCATACGCGTAGCAGGATCAAATACCCCCTCGCTGCGCACAATACTGGCTTGCCATTCATATGTGGTATTACCTAATTCACCGACTAAACTCACTCTTGGTAGGTTCATGTCATCAAGATCAGTATCTTTAATATCTAAATAAGCTAAATCACTGATTTTGACTGGCAGTCTCACTTCAACAGCGTCAGTACTATAGATCTCAGCGATGGCTTGTGAAGGACTTATCACTTGCCCAACATCGACCATTTGCTGCAACACTTTACCGTCAAACGGCGCTCTGATTTGGGTTCTTTCTAAGTCTAGCTGAGCTCTGGATAAACGGGCTTTTGCAGCGGTTAACGCAGCCTTAGCTGCAGCTACTTGAGGTTTTCTTAACGCAAGTAAACGCGCCGCTTCTGTCGCTGGACGCTCATTCCATTGCTGCTCTGCAATTTCAGATTCTGCGACTTCTTGTAAATAACGAAACTCCGCTTCAGCAGTGGCAGAGGCTGCAATATCTACTTCGACTTTTATATCTCGGTCATCTAACTGAACTAATACTTCACCCTGTTTAAAAGAACGACCCGCACGGATATTTGGTGAAACGTGTAACACACGAGCACTGACATCTGACACTAAACGAGTTTGTGTAAGAGGCTGGGCAGTGCCGTAAGAATCTATCCAAACTTGAAAGTCGCTTTGTACCAGATCAGCAATATCAACGGCAACAGATGGCGCTTTGCGCTCACCACCCCAACGCTGTGCCTGAGGTTTACTACCAAACAAACTCATCATGATTAACGCAGTAACAACAAGAATAAGTAATGTCACCACAACGTGTGCAATCCAGTTTACGCGCTTGTTATAACTTTTAGGATTGGTCGATGCATCACTCATAAGGGGCTCCAAAATGGGGAAAGATAATTTAGTTAAAATTTAAATAAGGTTTAATTGTGAATGTTATACGCTATTTTTGTTAAATGAGAACAAATTTAAGTACATTATTTCAGGTACTTAAGCATATCGAAAAATTAAATACAATAAAGGCGTTACGTTGGCTTTCCGGCATGCTCGTATAAACGATCAATCAGCTCGCTAAATTGCTCACGTTCCGCATCACTAAAACAGGTCAACAGTGCTTGCTCATAATCATAGGAGATAGGCACCAGCTCGGCATAAACAGACAGCCCTGTCTGTGTTAATTTGAGCATTGAGCGGCGTTTATCGGTGCCAGCCCAGAGTCTCAAGCGGATTGCCCAGCGTCATAGAGCCCCAAAGATTGCGCCTTTTTTATCTCACTCAATAAGTCTCGCTCAGTCACTTGAAGGAGATCCTCTATGTTGTCGATGACATAATAAATTGGTTGATGAATATCAATACGATAAGGTGTTCGTAATATATCAATGACATTAAATTCGCGACGCTCAGGCTCGGGACTATCAACACTATAAATAAGCTCGGTGGGTGATGAGTTCAGACCTGAACCCAGTGCCTTATAAACACCATTTTGATTGAGTAAACCAAATTCGATGGTAAACCAGTATAGACGGATGAGCCAACTGTAATCGGCTGGAGCAACTTGCTGTCCGATCTTGCCTATCGTCTCAGAAAAACGTGCAAAACTAGGATCGGTTAGTAAAGGGTATGACCAAAAATTTCATGGGAAATATCCGGCTCTTTTATATAATCAAAATCCGCTCGACTACGAATAAATGAGGCTGCAGGAAAGGTTTTCTCTGCTAGGGTATCAAAAAATCGACCAAAACTGATCAATGCAGGTACCGGCGCAACGCGCCATCCAGTAAGCGGTTGCAGCAGATGACTAATTTCAGCACATTGAGGAATTCGCTCGCTGGGCATTGCTAGTTTAGTTAACCCGTCAAGATATACATCAGCAGAATATCGTTCGACGCAGGCTTGTTGTTGCTTAAATAAGTCAGACCAAACTCCGTGCTCTGCGTCGCTGTAGTCAATGAACCCAGTGTTGTCAGCCACTTTAGCGATATAGTTAGTCTGTTTTGGCATATTATTATCCTTATTTTTTTAGGATAGTATTGCTCATATTCTGCGGTAATAACCTGTTAACTTAATGTTAAAGCGGTATTTTAGGGAGAGATTTACCCTGTAAAGCACATTTAAGGAAATTATTTACCATGCACAACTTAGATAATTTTGATCGCAGTATTTTACGAGTTTTGCAAACCGATGGGAAAATTGGTAACGCGGATTTGGCTGAGAAGGTGAGTTTATCTAGTTCGCCATGTTGGCGCAGAGTTAAAAAGCTGGAAGATAGCGGTGTCATTGAACGCTACGTAGGCATGCTTAATCCAAAAGCGTTAGGATTAACGGCCATGGCTTATGTGCATATCGCGCTACTCGACCACCGGCAAGAAACGATTGAAACATTGGACAACTTTGTGGCAACCCAAAACCAAATTATTGAATGTTCTTCTATCACTGGCTCCAATGATTATGTGCTAAAGATCATAGAGGCAGACAACGAGAGCCTCGAAAAATTTATTATGCAGCGCCTGTTACGATTGGGGATTGTGCGCTCATCCACCACCAATTTAATATTGAGACAGCAAAAATATACTACTGCGGTCCCTTTATAAGCTCTTTCACGTGAACAACTGCTCAATCATTCATCCCTGTCGTATTTTACTTGAGTGTCGCTAGAAACTGCCGATAGTTTGGTGATACCATAATCAAAAAAAACGAGATCTTGTTTTGTACACAAAGCGTATGAAATATTAAGACTTATCCCTCCAAACACATTATAGTATAACCCTATAAACGCGTAATAATCGTAGATGAATAAATGGAGCAAGGCGCAACGATGAGCTTATTTTGGATCACCGCATTTTTATTGATTGGAGCAATCGTTCCCGTTCTCACAGAACGATTTGGGCGTAGGATCAATACTCTCGCCACCATGCTGGCTCCCGCCATTGCACTAGGCTACATCATCAGTTTACTACCCGCAGTGCTTGCAGGTGAGGTCATCGTTGAATATCTAGAGTGGATCCCCTCGGCAGGCCTGACATTATCTATGCACCTTGATGGTTTAGCATTAATGTTTTCTCTACTTATTTTGGGTATCGGATTACTCATCATTCTATACGCTCGATATTACTTATCAGAAAAAGAAGCAATGGGTAGATTCTTTTCTTACCTAATCTTATTTATGACAGCTATGTTGTCCATCGTACTAGCAAACAACGTACTTCAGCTTTGGATGGCGTGGGAAGTTACTAGTATTAGTTCATTTTTATTAATCAGTTTCTGGTCTAGTAAATCCGAATCACGCAAAGGCGCACGCATGGCACTCACGGTCACGGGTGCTGGTGGCTTGGCACTACTTGCAGGCTTATTGATCATCGCTAACATTGTTGGTAGCTATGAGCTCAGCACCATATTAGCCAGTGGTGACCTGATCCGTGAACACGCACTTTACTCTGTTGTATTAATATTAATCTTACTCGGTGCGTTTACCAAATCTGCGCAATTCCCGTTTCATTTTTGGTTACCACATGCCATGGCCGCTCCAACACCAGTGAGTGCTTACTTACACTCAGCAACCATGGTTAAAGCCGGTATCTTTTTACTAGCACGTTTTTATCCCGTGTTATCTGGGACCGAAATGTGGTTTTTAATTGTCAGTATGACAGGCCTCATCACCTTATTAATTGGCGCATATGTCGCACTTTTTAAACATGATTTAAAAGGCTTGTTGGCATATTCAACAATCAGCCACCTAGGTTTGATTGTGCTGCTGCTAGGACTGGATACACCGTTGGCCGCAGTAGCTGCACTATTTCATATTATGAATCATGCTGTATTTAAGGCCTCTTTGTTTATGGCCGCAGGAATTATTGATCACGAGTCCGGCACTCGAGACATGCGCAAGCTCGGTGGTCTATGGCGTTTTATGCCTTACACCGCCACACTAGCCATGGTAGCAGCAGCATCGATGGCAGGCGTCCCCTTGTTTAATGGCTTCTTGTCCAAAGAAATGTTTCTTGCCGAAACGCTACACTCATCGGCGTTAGGCTTTTTGTCATGGATGATTCCTGTATTAGCCACACTCGCGGGCGTATTTGCAGTAGCTTAT
>Ga0209136_1000627_pt1 | contig 24867 bp, 29 predicted proteins | sample SaaInl0LU_22_DNA_FD_184640 | JGI IMG/M metagenome (GOLD analysis project Ga0209136, IMG submission 184640) | Marine microbial communities from expanding oxygen minimum zones in the Saanich Inlet - ESP_90LU_22_DNA (SPAdes) (version 2) | ecosystem: Environmental > Aquatic > Marine > Intertidal... | reverse complement strand
AAGCAATGGGTTCGGTATCAGCGAAGCATGATATGCAGGCATTAAAACAAGCGATTGAGGCTTATCCAGCACCGTGTGAAGCGAGTTTATTGCAGGGATTGAAATTATTGCAGCAAGTGGATTTACGTAATCAGATAGGCAATATTCAACAACCGACGCTACGCGTATACGGCCGTTTAGATTCGTTAGTGCCACAACGTGCAGTCGCTGCAATTCAGGTATTACAACCGCATGCACACAGTGTGGTAATGGAGCATGTATCCCATGCCCCATTTATTTCTAACAAAGTCGAGTTTTGCGATATCGTTACGCGCTTTATCCAAGCATAAGCCCACGCATAAGACAGCGCATAAGCTAGTACAGTAGAAGCGACGCGGGGATAACAACGTCGCTTCAGTGAGCAGAATAAAAATTACTTTTTAGTTTTAGCAAACGCCGCAGCAAAGGCATCTGCCATACCGGCATTCGCTGGCTTAGCGGATGATTTTCCACGGTTGTTATTGTTTTGCTTGTCAGCACTAGCACGCGGCACAGATTTACCCGTAGGCGGCTTGCCAGAGCGTCCTGTTGCGTTTTGGTTGGCGGCAGGTTGACCTTTTGCTTTGGCAGCAACATCATCACCCATGCGCATGGTAAATGCGATGCGTTTACGGTCAACATCCACTTCAACCACTTTTACCTTGACTACATCACCGGTTTTGACCACATCTCGAGGATCAGAGATAAAACCATCGGTCATTGCGGAGATATGTACCAGTCCGTCTTGGTGAACGCCCACATCCACAAATGCACCAAAGTTAGCAACGTTAGAGACGACGCCTTCCAAAATCATTCCAGGCACTAAATCTTTAATGCTTTCAACGCCTTCTTTATAAGTGGCGGTTTTGAATTCTGGGCGAGGGTCACGTCCGGGTTTATCTAATTCACTTAAAATATCTTTGACAGTGGGCTCACCAAACTTGTCATCAATAAATTCGTTTGGAGCGAGCTGACGCAACAGATCGGTGTTACCAATTAGATCATTCACCGCAACCTGAGTATGATGCAATATTTTGTCAACAACCTCATAGGCCTCAGGGTGCACAGAAGACGCGTCGAGCGGATTATTACCCCCCACAATGCGTAAAAAACCCGCCGCTTGTTCATAGGCCTTTGGTCCTAAACGTGCTACTTTCAACAGCCCTTTACGCGAATCAAACGCACCATGTTCGTCACGATGAGCGACAATATTGTTGGCGAGGGTTTTATTTAAACCTGATACATTGGCTAATAACGCCGGAGAGGCGGTGTTTAAATCCACGCCAACCGCATTGACACAATCTTCAATCACACGGGTCAATGACTGACCTAACTGACTTTGTGAGACATCATGTTGATATTGGCCAACACCGATAGCTTTGGGTTCGATTTTCACTAATTCGGCTAGGGGATCTTGTAAGCGCCTCGCAATAGATACTGCACCGCGCAAGGACACATCCATACCCGGTAGTTCGAGTGACGCTAGCTCAGATGCTGAGTATACGGATGCACCGGCTTCAGAAATAATGATTTTTTGCACGCCTAAATCTGGGTTGGCTTTCATCATTTCAGCAACGAGTTTATCGGTTTCACGCGAACCGGTGCCATTGCCAATACTGATTAAATTGACTTTAAACTGTTTACAGATGGTCATTAAAGTACGTAATGATTTATCCCATGCGTTTTGCGGAGGATGCGGGAAAATAGTCCCAGTATGTAATACCTTGCCGGTGGCATCAACAATGGCTATTTTGACCCCAGTACGAATCCCTGGATCTAAACCTATAGTGACTTTGGCACCAGCAGGAGCCGCCATGAGTAAATCTTGTAAGTTTTTGGCAAACACATTAATCGCTTCGGCTTCTGCTTTTTCACGTAACGCATTAAACATTTCCGTTTCCATATGAGGCAGCACTTTGACTTTCCAGGTCCAAGTGACGACGGTTTGCAACCATTCATCAGCGGCACGTCCGAGATCACGAATATTGACGTGTCGCGCAACAATGTCTTCGCATTCACTGCGCTGAGTTTTCGGGTTTTCTGCTTGCGGATCTAATGTGATGCTCAGTGCCAAAAAGCCTTCGTTACGCCCACGAAACATCGCTAATGCACGGTGAGAAGGGACGTTTTTGAATTTTTCTTGATGCGTAAAATAATCCGTAAATTTACTTGCCTCGCGCTCTTTACCTTTGTTTACTTGGCTGACTAAATAACCATGCTGGGTCATTTGTTGACGAATTTTTTGTAGCAGTTGCGCGTCTTCGGCAAACTGTTCCATCAGGATGAATTTTGCCCCTTCTAGGACGGCTTTTTCATCGTTAAAACCCGCATCAACATTAATATATTGGGTGGCAGTAGCTTGGGGATCTAATGCTGGATCTTGATATAAGGCGTGTGCTAACGGGGCTAAGCCGCCTTCGATAGCAATCTGACCTTTCGTGCGACGACGCGGCTTGTAAGGTAAATATAAATCTTCTAAGAATGTTTTGCTTTCGGCAGTATTAATCGCATGACTTAAGGCATCGGTTAATTTGCCTTGGTCATTAATAGATTTGAGGATCACCGCTTTACGATCATGCAAATCACGCAAATAACTAAGACGGCTTTCTAGATTACGTAACTGGGTATCATCTAAGCCGTTGGTCACTTCTTTACGGTATCGGGCAATGAATGGGACCGTTGCGCCTTCATCTAACAATGCAACAGCGGCTTGGACTTGCGATTCTTTGACAGCTAATTCGTTAGCTAACGTACGTATAATCATGAGGGAGAATTTTTTTGATTAGAAAATTCAATTATACGCTAGGGGTCTTGGGAGTGCCATACTCAATATCATTAACCACATTGAACTAGCACTATTGATGGCAACTAATTCGCTTTGGACGTACAATCCTCTTGTTGCAATGAAGGCAGGGCGTTCCCTGATCGATAAAAACGTTTACATACCAATGATAAAAAAAGCCAATTTAATTACGCCTAATGGTTATCGCATTCTGAAAGAAGAAGAAGATTATCTGTGGCGCATAGAACGACCTGAAATCACGCAAAAAGTCGCGTGGGCCGCAGGACTGGGCGATCGGTCTGATAATGCCGATTACCAGACGAACAAACGTCGTTTGCGGCAGATCCACAGCCGAGTGAGATTTTTACGCAAGCGTATGGAGTCGGTGAATGTGATAGAGCCAACCAAAGAACAAATTGGCAAAGTATTTTTTGGAGCGTGGGTCACACTGGAAGATGAAAACGGCGACGTCAAAAAAATTCAAATCGTTGGGTCTGATGAAATTTACAAGCATAGCGCTCCTTGTTCAATTGACTCCCCTTTAGCGCGTGCAATGATTGGTAAAGTGGTCGATGACGAAGTCATTGTGCAAACACCCAAGGGACAAATTTGCTATTTTGTTAACGCAATCGAATACTGATGTGTCCTTGCTATTAAGCTCGACTTAAGGTTAATCATCTATTATCACCCGATATATTAACCAGAGTGTGCTAGTCACCTCGTTGTCAGGTTTTTCTCGGTGAAAAAAATAATAAACAAGATACGCAATACCCACCTCTCGGCGAACCAGTTGGTGATGCTCACGTGTGCGTACATTACGCTAATATTGAACTTTCCTTTTTTACAAAAAGCAACCCAAGCCATTACCGGGTTAGCACAATACAATCTGTTGTTTTTACTGTCGTTACCATTATTTTTATTTATGGTGATTGTCATTATGCATAGTCTATTTGCATGGAAAGGCCTGACCAAGCCAATATTAATTGCTACTGTGATCGTATCGGCAGCACTATTTTATGCCACGTTATCTTATGGGATCGTGTTTGATTATGGCATGGTGCAAAATGCATTTGAGACTGATACTGCCGAAGCATTTTCTTATGTGAATGGTTATGCGGCGTTGTTTATTCTGGCCTTTGGTGTGCTGCCTGCGGTCTTTATCGGGTTGGTCAACATCGATTATAAACCGGCTTTGTCAGAATTAGCGAGTCGCTGTAAATTAGTCTTTTCTAGTGTCGTGGTGATTGGCCTCATCGCCAGTGTCTTTTATTCTGATTATGCGGCGGTAGGGCGGAATAACAAGCCATTGATTGGCTATATCACTCCGTACAAAATGATCGATGGTACAGTCAAGTATGTCAAGAACACCTATTTATATCCTGCACTACCGTTTACGCAGCTTGATCCTACTCCTGTCATTAACCGAGTGAATCCTAAAAAACACGTCACGGTCATGGTTTTAGGTGAAACGGCGCGTGCGAAAAATTTTTCTTATAATGGATATGAGCAAAATACCAATCAATTTACCGCAAATGAAAATATAATTTCGTTTGCTGATATGCATTCATGCGGCACAGCAACAGCGGTATCAGTACCTTGTATGTTTTCGCGTTTAAATCATGCTGATTTTGATCATCGTCAGGCCAATGCGCAACAAAATGTGGTGGATGTGATTGCTGCAGCAGGCGCTGATGTACTGTGGATCAGTAATAATAATGGCAGTTGTAAAGGTGTGTGTACCCGCGTGCCATCTCTGCAAATCACACCTGAGTCATCGAATCCGCTGTGTGATGGCGAATTTTGTTTTGATGAAGTATTACTTGCACCACTAAATGAGAAACTTAGCAATTTAACCCATGATAATACGTTCATTGTATTACACATGATTGGGTCGCATGGACCTACGTATTTTAAACGTTATCCCCAAGACAAACGCACATTTATGCCTGATTGTCCGCGCAGTGATATTCAAAACTGTACCGATGAGGCACTCATCAATACATATGATAATACGATTGCCTACACGGATTATGTGCTGAATGAAATTATTGCTTCACTCAAAACATCAGCTATGGCAACAGAGCTCAATACCTCGTTATTGTATATTTCGGATCATGGTGAATCGTTAGGAGAAAAAGGTATTTATTTACATGGTTTACCTTACAGTGTTGCCCCTGACTCACAAACCCACGTGCCCATGTTGTTATGGGCAGACAATGAAACAACCGACTTGGATCTGGGCTGTATTGCGCAAGCTAAAGGTACCCGCATGAGTCATGATAATCTCTTTGATATTTTATTAGGTATCATGTCTGTTACTTCTGTCTCTTACGATCAGAATAATGATCCCTTTGCTTCATGTCACTTTTCTGAGATAGTGAGTAATTAACTACATAATGAGCTAAAGAGATGACGGAAGCGGTAACGATCAGAACCATGACGCCTAGCGATCATGCACAAGTATTGGCATTAAATGACTATTCGGTAGCGGTATTGAGTCCGCTGGATGACGCTGCGTTAGCGCAATTAATCACACAATCAAGTGTACATGTTGTGGTCGAAGTTGCTGGTAAGGTGGTAGGGTTTTTATTAGCGGTCGGTCCAAAGAGTCCTTATGCGAGTATCAATTATCAATGGTTTGACCAACATTACTCCGCTTTTTTATATGTAGATCGGATTGTGGTACACCATGACTATCGAGCCCAGCGTTTAGGGCATCAATTGTATGAGTATTTAACTCAATGGGCGCTAGAGCAAGGTTTTCCTCAGCTGTGTGCTGAAATTGATATTCAGCCTCCAAATCTAGCATCGTTGCAATTTCATGAAAAATGGGGGTTTGTCGCGGTGTCTGAGCTTGCCCATAACCCCAATAAAGTGGTGTCGTTGCAAGTCAAATCGTTAACCTAGCCTTATTTGATAGCAAGATAATGGTCAACACTGATGCGCCCGGCGCCCCATATTATATTAAATGCTGTTCGGGTTTGACTCTTACGCTAAGTTTCTTAATCTAAGAGGCGCAATCCAAATAGCTGTTTTGTTTGCATTAGCAAGGCTAGCCATACCATCAAATCAACGTCAATAACTTCAGCCAAATCGGCGAGTTGTCGAATACTCATCGCAGAGGCATGTTGATAGAGCACCTGAGTTTGTGCTGGTACGATTAATTGTTGCGGTGCATTGCCACTACGCCAACAGACCCACGTTTGATGTGTCCCATAAAGAACGGGAGGCGTGTTTTTTTCTAACGCATCAACAAACATCGTTGGAATATCATCATCACTGCTAAATAACCCCCAACCTGGAGCTAAATCCAGATATAAATCAGACCAATCGTGAGTACTGAGCATCCCAATACTCGATTGATTAAAGGGTTTTGCAGGCGCACGGTTAATCTGGTGGCGACACCATTCATACTTAGCCATATCACTGATATAAGACTGTTCTGCTAACTCTGGTTGTTGGGCTAAGGATTGCGCAAAATGTTCACCGCATAGTGCCCAGTCATAACTAGCCTTTCCAAATTCGGTTAAATACCGATAAATCGCTATATGGGCATTATCGCCAAGCAATGCGCAGGTGCGAGAAAATGTCAGCATGATGCTAGCTCTATGAGTCAGTACCAGGTTGTTGCGATAAATCGCCATGCCCGAATTGGATGCTTGTGGATCCTGAGAAAATACCGAGGTGATGAATTGTGCTTGCCAATGAGCCAGATCAGTATGATTCATCTGTTGAAGCCAACGTATCTGGGGTTTGTCGGTGAGCAAGTGCAATCTTACGCGCTTGTTCAGCTTGTGCTTGCAGTACCGACCAATCAGGTAAATGATTATCCCATTCGATTAAGGTAGGCAAGACCCCTGTATACGCTAGCGTTTGAGCATATAACTGCCAGCATTCATCGTATACCGGTTGCGCATGATCATCGACATACTTGCCGTTGACTTTGTTAGGTGTAAAACCTGCCAAATGGATCTCTTGGATTGCATTGTTAGGTAAATTACGAATAAACGTCATAGCGTTATTAAGCGGACTGACGCTATTTTGATTATATTCGTTGATAAGAATATTATTTAAATCGAGCAATAACCCACAACCGGTTCGCTGCACCATCGATGTCAAAAACTCGCTTTCAGTGTACTCATGTTCGATATCATCTAAGTAGGCGCTGAGATTTTCAAGCAATATTGGCCGTTGTAATTGGTGTTGCACAATATCGATATGCTGACAAAGTACATCGAGTGATGTGTTGTTGTATGGGATCGGGTATAAATCCCCGCCATGATATAACTTGCCATGCAGCATAGCGCGATTAAAGCAGACATGTTCTGAAACGAGGATAGGTTGAGTTGCGTTAACTAGCTCGGTTAATGCCTGTAATGCTTGCGTTGTTGGGGGTGACACTGACCCCAATCCAAACGCAGTACCATGGATGCTTACATCCCATCGCGCCGCGATATCTTGGATAAATTGTTGCTGTAAGTCACTTTGAGCAAAGAGGTTTTCTGCATGAAACTCCACAAAATCGACACCGTGAGGTGCTGCTAGGGCTGCCTCGTAATGTGGGTGACGTAATCCTACACCGATCTGTGGTTGCGTTAAAGTTGGCATGCAGAGTGTCACCCTATTGTTGACGATGTATGTATTGCGACCAATTATTTCATCGACATGGATTTGTCTTTCATATGCTTGGCTTTATCTTTCATTTTATCATCAGAGGATTTTAAAGATTGATACATTTTCTTTGCGTCTTGGCGCGAATACCCACCCATTTCTTGACATGAACCTTTAGGCACGAGTTTCCATTCACCGATATCATTATCGATAGTCGATTGACCAGCGCAGCTGTGAGTGCCCGCTAAGTTTCCGCAATCATTTTGACCTGCTAATGCAACACCGTAACATTTTTCTTTTTTGTCTTTTGCTGCTTGTGCATCTGCAGCAATGCCAAGAGATAATAATGATGCGATAGCTAAAGATGCTGTTGTCGATTTATTCATAATGGTCTTCCTTTTTTCAATATTAAATATACGTAAGTACAAAGCGAATATTAGGAATGCAGCCCAATAACTATCATTAAGACCGATACTTTACCAATTATCTTTCATTGATTAAGCAAAAATATAACCAATTAATGGGGTAACGCGAAGATATAAAAAACCCATTAACGCGTAATGGGTTTGTCTAATTCGAGAGTAATGTGATTCTATCGACTAGTCGATAGATCGGCGTCACAGCGCAAATCTAACTCTAATCGTCTAACCTTACTCTTCGTCGTTTAAAACGTCTAATAATTCCACTTCAAATACCAATGTTGAATTTGGCGTAATGCTTCCTGTTGCGCGTTCACCGTAGGCAAGTTCTGAAGGGATAACGAACTTAAACTTACTTCCTTCACTCATAAGTTGAACGCCTTCAGTCCAACCCGGAATGACACGGTTTAATGGAAATTCTGCTGGTTCACCACGTGAGTACGATGAATCAAATTCAGTACCATCAATTAATGTGCCTTTGTAATGTACTTTTACTGTATCCGTTGCTAATGGTTTAACGCCAGTGCCTTCTACCAATACTTCATACTGTAAGCCAGATTCGGTAACTGTAACGCCTTCTTTGGCTGCGTTTTCAGCTAAAAATGCCTTGCCGGCATCCACGTTTTGTTGTGCACTAACCGAAGCGGCAGCTTCTTGTTTAGCACGTACTTCTTGGTCTGAATTACGGATAATAGTTTGCATTTCTTCTAAGCTTAGCGCGGGTTGACCATTTAATGCATCGTTAAAACCTTGACGAACGATTTCCATATCCAGTGTCATATCGAGTTCAACCAGTTGCTTTTGACGGCTTAATGCAAATGATCCCATGCTTGCACCAATCGAATACGATTGACGTGCAACTGGAGTTTCTAAACTTGCTGCTGAAGTTGCTTGTGTCTCAGGCGAAGCAGTTGTTGCTTCAGTTTGTTCGCCACAGGCCGTTAAACCTAATACTGATAAGACTGCGATGGCAGCTAAAGACTGTTTCATTATAATAATTCTCCATTATGTGAGGATGGGTTGGGTAAATATACACCCAGTAAAATAAGTTAGCGTGGTATTGATGCAATCTACTTTAAAAAGTTCCATTTTCCAACCATTTAAGCCTATTTTGTTGGTTTTATTTACAACCTGGCTCAGTGGTTGCGGGCTTGCCGAAACGGAATCGACAGGACAAACCGATCAATCCGTCGGAGGCGCTCTGGCTGCTGATATTAATGCTAAAGCTAATCTTTCGGTTGTTTCGAGTATTAATAACGGAATTTCTGTCTGGTCGTTGCAACAAAATCGTCAAAAATTTAATTTTCGCCATACTAGTCGTGTATCGACGGTATTGTTGGATGAACAGCAGATGATTTCATTGAGTTCCAGCGGCTATGCTGAAGTGTGGAATTTACCGACACCGTAAATGTACTATCCTATCGGGTTAATGGTAAACTACCGTTATCGATATTATTAAGTTTATCAACCATGACAAAAAATATGACAACAGTTCCATCCGTTTTGAATGCGGAATTAATGAATGAACTAGATACGCGCATCGTGGATCTGGAAAGTAAGGTTGCGTTTCAAGATGATACTATAGAGTCGCTTAATGATGCATTATCACAACAGCAACAGCAACTTGCACAAATAACCTATAAAATGAATCACATGGTGGAACGTCTTAAATCGATGCAACCATCAAATATTGCAACTCAAGATGAAGAAGCTCCACCTCCACATTATTAATTTAATATATGTAAGATATGATTGACTCATTGTTAAGTAATGAGCTGTTAATGCTCTAATGCAGCTTGAATGACTTTGGCATGATCAGCTAAATCGTAGCCTAAATTTGTTAAATAACCACCATCGGCTTGCGTGACAATCCCTTTATCAAATAATCGTTTTGCTGCTGCGATCACGTCAGGATTTGCATCATGATGGATCTTGAGCCCTTGCATTAAACTCGTGCTGGGAAACTTAAGGATAAGGTTTAGTTCTGCGGTTAATTCAGTATTAAATGGCATAGGCATTGATCCTTCTCGAAAATACGTGTGATTGATGTTGTTAAAAATATGTAGCGGCAGTGTAAAAAAACTGCATTTACCTAGCTTAGCCTGTAATCAATCTAAACACAAAGCATTAATTACGGCTTAAATACCCCAATAACATCGGCTGAAGCGGCGACTTGTGCTGACACATCCGTTGCTGACTGCACATCTTTATAATCACATTTGACACATTGGAGTTTTTCGACGTTGTTTTCAAAATACAACATGATGGAATCTATGGATTTACATTTTGGACAGGTTGCACCTGCAATGAAGCGTTTACGTAGTTTATTCGTCATCACGTTTACCTAGTGTTAAAGGAGATTTAATTTTATTTATTATACGTGAAAAGCGCATAATTAGGTTACTGCAATTAATATTAACCCATATGTCGATCTGATCTGATGTTAAATGTGAGTCAATGGTGGTACGTATAATGCGCATAATGCTATAATGCTGCGCGAATTCATTACCGGCACCGAACTCTTTATTTATGATCAAACTTAACAATATCTCTTTTATGCGAGGCACGAAAACCTTACTTGAGCCTAGCAGTTTAGATATTTTCCCCGGTCAAAAATGTGCCATCATTGGTGCTAACGGGTGTGGTAAATCTAGCTTATTTGCGTTACTGCAACAGCAACTGAGCTTAGAGACGGGTTCGTACCACATCCCTAAAGAATGGCGCATGGTTGCGGTCGCCCAGCATACTCCTAATACTGATGAGCCTGCACTTGATTATGTCATTAGTGGTGATAAACACTTGATGGCGTTGCAATCGCAATTAGCGACAGCTGAACAACAAGAAAAAGGGGAATTAATTGGTCAATTACATGCTCAATTACAAGATGCCGGTGCCTACGATGTGCAAGCCCGCGCAGCGACTATTTTAGCGGGGCTAGGTTTTAATAACGAAGCATTGACGCGACCAGTTAGTGATTTCTCAGGTGGTTGGCGCATGCGCTTAAACTTAGCGCAAGCACTATTATGTCCATCGGATATTTTGTTACTTGATGAGCCGACCAACCATTTAGATTTAGACGCTGTTATTTGGCTAGAGAAATGGTTGCAAAAATACCCGGGTACCTTGCTGCTTATTTCACATGATAAATCCTTTATCGATGCGATAGCGCAACATGTCCTGTCCTTTGAATCTGCAACATTGCTGCATTACAAAGGGAATTATACGAGTTATCAACGTCAACGTTCTGAACGCTTGCGTTTACAACAGTTAGAATACACCAAACAACAAGCCAAAACCGCCCATTTGCAATCGTTTATCGATCGTTTCAAAGCCAAGGCGAGTAAAGCTAAACAAGCACAGAGCCGGATTAAACAGCTAGAAAAAATGCAAGAAATTGCCCCTGTGCATGCCCAAAGTGCTTTTAGTTTTGAGTTTTTGCCGCCGGCTAAATTACCCAATCCATTAGTTGCAATGGAAAAAGTCAAAATTGGTTATGGCGATAACGTAATCCTCCATGAGGTTAAACTTAATTTGGTGCCTGGTAGTCGTATCGGTTTGCTCGGACGCAATGGCGCAGGTAAATCGACCTTAATTAAGTTGTTAGCCCAAGCACACCAGCCTATGAGCGGTGAGTACACGACCTCACAAGGCTTAGATATCGGCTATTTTGCTCAGCATCAAGTGGATACGTTAGATATGGCAGGATCGCCATTGTCGCATTTACAACACATCGATCGTGCTGCGACGGAGCAAGCCTTGCGTGATTATTTAGGGGGATTTGGCTTTCATGGTGATGAAGCAACCAGTATCGTTAAGCCAATGTCTGGTGGTGAAAAAGCCCGCTTAGCCTTAGCGTTGATTGTATATCGCAAACCCAATTTGTTGTTGCTCGATGAGCCGACAAACCACTTGGATCTTGAAATGCGAGATGCGCTGAATTTTGCGTTACAAGGGTTTACCGGTGCGATGGTGTTGGTATCACATGACCGAACATTATTAGCCTCGGTGTGCGAAGATTTTTACTTGGTTGATGCCGGAGAAGTCGCCGTATTTAGTGGTGATTTGGATGACTATACCCAATGGGTATTAAACGAAACTAAAAAAGAGCGCCAGGCCGATAATGCCAAACAATCGGCACCCAATGAAGCTAACAGCAGTAATACGACTGCGGTGGATCGCAAAACTCAAAAACGCTTAGAAGCCGAATTTCGAAAAGCGACAGCGGCCTTGAGAAAACAAATTACCCAAAGTGAACAAGCCATGGAACGCGCACAAGCAAAATTAACTCAGATTGAAGCTGCATTAAGCGATCCTAGTGTGTATGAAGATAGCCAAAAGGCACAGCTCAAAACATTACTTTCTGAGCAAGCAAGTAGTACACAAGCACACGATAGTGCCGAAGAAACATGGTGCGAAGCCCAAGAAGCACTAGAAGAAGCGCAAACCGAATTTGATGAGCAGTTTGCTTAATGTCTTCTGCTAATGATAACCACGATATATCGGTGCTCAAAATCTGGGTCGATGACTTCTGGGCGTTCTCGGTAAAGGTATATGGACTACCAAGTATGCAAGCACATTGCATAGCCTGGCAAGATCAATATCATGGGCATGTTAACGGGCTGCTATTTGCGATTTGGTGTGATGTGCGTGGATATCGAGTATTATCGGCGGACAATCTACAACAACTCAATACGGTAATTGTGCATTCCCATGACAACGATGTTGCTCCGATTCGTCAAGCTCGCTTAGCGCACAGCGATAAAACTTCCGCAGACTACAAAGCCGCTCTTAGCACTGAGCTTGCTGCGGAGCAAAGACAGCAAAAAGCGATGATTCAATGGGCATTAACCCATCTTAACGATCAACTGCTTGACACTAATGACGGTAACGACAAAGACATGCGCTTACAGCAAACTCGGTTATACTTGCACGGGCACATTGCCAATAACATTTCGGATCAAGTCTTGAAAAATGGTGCTATCGCCCTTACCAAAGACATTGAATCTATAGCACAGCGAGCATTGCCTAGTGTTTAACACACAATTTGGACAAAAATATCTAGCCGCCTATCAAGCACCTGCTTGGTGTAAAAATCCACATTTGCAAACCATCTGGCCACGTTTTTTTGGGAAAAGGGATCTTGTTCCAATGACAATGGAGCGTCTAGATACGCCGGATGGCGACTTTTTGGATCTCGCATGGGGACCAAAGCCGCAAGAGACGCAAGCGGTCGTGGTATTATTTCATGGCTTAGAAGGCTCTAAAGATTCACATTATATTCAAGATATGGTGCAGACATGTCTGGGTAAACCCTGGCAAGTGGTGTTGATGCATTTTCGTGGCTGCAGCGGCGAACCTAACCGTACTCATCGAGCTTATCACAGTGGTGAAACGTCGGATGCATTGTGGTTTACCGAACAATTGCGCCAGCGCTATCCTGATATCCCATTATGCGGTGTTGGGTATTCGCTAGGCGGTAATATGTTGTTGAAATTAGCGGGTGAAACCAAAGTGGATAATCCTTTTTCGGCATGTGTCAGTGTATCAGCTCCGTTGCGTTTAGATGAGTGTGCTAAGGCCATATCTGAAGGATTTTCGCAAGTATATCAACGTAAGCTGCTTAACAGCATGCGTTCGACCTTAATGCAAAAATTCACTCAATTAGACTACAAAGGTAAAGTCCGCATCGATGAATCACAGATCAACAATCTGGATACGTTTGAAAAGTTCGATGAAAATATTACGGCTCCACTGCATGGTTTTGCCAGTGCAAATGACTACTATCAAAAATGCTCTGGGATGCAGTTTTTAAAATATATTACGGTACCGACGTTAGTCCTGCACGCGTTGGATGATCCCTTTATGAATCAAGCGGTAGTACCTGGCGCACAAGCATTATCGCCCAGTGTTGCCTACGAATATAGTCCACGCGGCGGACATGTGGGATTTGCACAAGGTACGCCATGGTCGACATCAACATGGTTAGGAACTCGACTAGTGGCATTTATTACTGAGCAGCTTGCTTTGGAGCAAAATAGGAGTGGGCACTCAGGAGTAACAAAATGATAATCCCTATCCAAGAACTAAGCGCCGATATCTTGTATAGTGTGGCAGAATCCTATGTGTTACGCGAGGGCACTGATTATGGCGCCGAAGAAGTCCCCTTGGACACCAAGGTACAACAAGTGATTGCTAAATTGCGCTCAGGTGAAGCGGTGTTAGTGTATTCTGAATTATACGAGAGTGTTAATATCGTAGATGCGCAAGAATACCAAGAGTAGTTAATCAATGTAATAGTTAACTAAGGCTGCCCAATCAACCGATTGATCGCCTAACACGACAAAGTTTGGATTTTCGAGTGATTCACGTTGATTGTAACTCATGGGCTCAAAATCTACAGAACGAATTAACCCACCAGCTTCAGATACAATACATTGTGATGCACCGGTATCCCACTCTCCAGTCACGCCTAAACGCATGAAGAAGTCAGCTTTACCTTCGGCAATAAAGCACGCTTTGAGAGAACAGCTTCCTGCTGGTAACGTTTGATAAGTGCGGGCTTGATCTAAGCGTTTGAGGACATTTTCACGTTTTTGTCTGCGGCTAATTGCAATAACAACGGGATCATTAGCCGGATCGACAAATGTCTTTACATGAATCTGTTTGTTTTCGACTGCGCAAGATTTAAATGCGCCTTTACCTTTGACCGCATAATATAAGCTTTCCCCAGCAGGCCAGTAAATCACACCAATAACCGGTTCGTTATTTTCAATAAGCGCAATGTTGACAGCGAAATCACCACTGCGGGCAATGAATTCTTGGGTGCCATCAATAGGGTCAATTAGCCAATAGCGTTGCCATGCAGCACGGTCGGATAATTGTAACTGCTCTGTTTCTTCGGACATGATCGGAATATCCGGTGTATGTTGCTGCAGTAACGCCATGATAATTTCATTGGCTCTATAATCTGCACTGGTAACCGGTGAATCGTCGTCTTTGCTATATTCGGTAAAATCGCCGCTATCGTAGATTTCTAGGACCGCTTCGCCAGCTAATTTGGCAGCATCTTGAGCAATGGTAAGTAAATGTTGATATGGCATAAAAGGCTCACTTAATAGCATTTGCATTGTGTTGTTTATCTATCAAAAGCAGCGCAGCTATACTCCGTGCTTCGGTAAAATCATCTCTGGCTAATAATTCGTCAATATTGGATAAGGGCCATTTAACGACCTCAAGAGGCTCGGGTTCATCACCTTCAAGGCGCTCAGGGTATAAATCCTTGGCAATAACGATATGCATCTTAGCATTAAAAAATGTTGGAGCCATACTGACATTTATCAGGTCAGATAAGTCGTTGGCACCATAGCCGGCTTCTTCTTTAAGTTCACGATTAGCAGCTTGAAACGGCGTTTCGCCAGCATCAATCAGTCCCTTGGGGAAACCTAATTCGTATTGATGTGTGCCTGCTCCGTATTCGCGGATCAGCAAAATATGATCATCATCATAAAAAGGCACAATCATGACTGCCCCATGACCTTTACCCGCCATGCGTTCAAATTGCCGTGTGGCACCGTTGGAAAAAGTTAAATCAACTTGCTCAATGCGAAAGAATTTACTCCGTGCAACAATTGTGCGATGAGTGATTTCGGGTAAGGGTTTGTTGGGATCTATTTTGCTCATCAATGATTTACGTTACATTAGCAATGAATGGTTTTATCATACCCCTTTTTACCCGCAGATATAAGGAAAAATGTTATGCAACATGACCCGCTTGTCCCATGGTCACAAATTGATACAGTGTTACTTGATATGGATGGGACGTTACTCGATCTGCACTTTGATAATCATTTTTGGTTGGAGGTGATACCGCAAAAATTAGCGGAGAAATTGAACCAACCCCTGGCACAGACCAAGGCTTATATGACCGCTGAATGCGCTAAAGTATTTGGTGAAATTCAATGGTATTGTTTAGATTTTTGGCAAGAAAAACTCGACTTAGATATTGTCTCTGCCAAGCGAGAAATTCAACATCTCATTACGTTGCGCGACGATACTATCCCATTTTTAGATGCGCTGAAAAATAGTGGACGAGAAGTCGTGCTAGTGACGAATGCACATCGGGGGAGTTTATCGTTAAAAGTAGAAATGACACAGTTAGATTCACATATTACACGATTAATTTCGACTCACGATTATGGCGTAACTAAAGAATCGCAACAGCTATGGCGAGCCTTACAGCAAGATGTCCCATTTGATCCGCAACGTACATTGTTCGTCGATGATAGTATTCCGATTTTACATGCCGCGAAAACCTTTGGTATTGCACATTTGTTGTGTGTGGACAATCCAGACAGTCGTAAACCGTTACGAGGAGTAACGGAATTTCCAAGTGTGGTTGATTACCGCAATGAGATCCCATTCATCCTATAATGATTAATGATGTTGACGAGCTTCTTCCCCGTGTATGCCTGGGGTCGTGTCACTTTTACCGATTGAAATACAGTTGCGACCATCGCGTTTAGCGGCAAACAGGGCATCATCTGCTGCTTGGAACAGTGATAATGCACCTTGACCATGACTTGGAAAGATTGATGCCACGCCCATACTGACGGAGATATATTGCTCGTCTGGAAGACCCGCGTGTGGGATCTGAGCTTGATTGACGACGGTTTGCATTTTTTCTGCTTTTTTCATCGCACCAGCTGCATTGCAATCAGGTAAGAGCATGACAAATTCTTCACCGCTGATACGGGCAAATAAATCCGTCGGTCGGCCACCTTGATTTTCGAGTAAACGCGATACTGCAATTAAACAATTATCCCCTTCGCTATGCCCATAATGTTCGTTGTATTGTTTAAAAAAATCGATATCGATGATGATCATCGACATTTGATGATGGTAGCGTATGCAACGGGCCCATTCGCGTTGCAGTACTTCATTATATTTACGACGATTAGGAACCCCTGTTAGCGGGTCAAAATATGCCATAGACTCTAAGTACTGCGATTGTTCTTTTAAGCGAATATGAGTCTGTACACGGGCTTCTAGTTCAGCGATCTCGAGTGGCTTGGTAATATAATCCACAGCGCCGGCATTAAATCCTTTGGCTTTATCTGATGTGTCTTGCATTCCGGTGACAAAAATGACCGGTATGTTACGCGTATTCACATCGTTTTTTAGCATCGCGCACATTTCATACCCATCTATATCTGGCATGATGACATCTAGTAACATTAAATCGGGTTGCGGGAATTGATTGGCGAGGGACAATGCTTCTTTGGCAGAGGAAGCAAATGACACCACAAAATTATCGGATAGGCCATTCAGTAAAAAGTGCAGATCCATCGGCGAATCATCCACGACTAAAATGCGGTAAGGTCTTGCTGCTTGTTCAGAACCTAAAGGTTTTTGCTCGCCAGAAAATATATCCATTACCCATCTTTATTCGACTTATTTTATTAAATTATTGTCGTGAACCGGCAATAGCGCAAATAATTGCCCGAAATAAATAAGAGAGTGTTTATATTTTGAACAGCTTTGTTGCTGCAATCGCGCCAAATGTTATTACCATTTAAGGGGAGTATAGCCTTGAGCATCAGGTTGCCCTAAGAATTCAGCCACTCGTTGCATCTCTTCGGGTAACTCTGGTGGCAATTTAAACCGTCCATTGATGCGAAGTTGTTGTGGATTATTCCCGGACGCAATGAAGGACAAACCGAGTTTGTTCGGTTCTTTTACTTCAATGTTATACACCGAATCGATACAACGCAGTTGTGCGTTAAACGTACCTAAATCTACCATACCCGTTGATACTAACACTGCTGCATTTTGCCAACTACCTGAACCATTGAGCTGTTCACAAATAGGCATAGGTTGGCTGACATCAAAGCTCGCATCAGACAGCGTAATCCCAATTTGACCCGCACCAATAACCGGTACAGGAAGAGCGGCTTGAGCAAATATGATTTCTGCAGGTAATGTCGCGTTCATCTTATGCAGACTCAGTATCCTAGAAAATAATGCATAGGCAACAGTACCATTAACATGCGTATTTGTGCGCTGGTTAGTGTGTACTTCAGCACTGATAGTGCCGGTCAATAACGACCACACGGAGATATCCCATGTCACATTATTCAGTGTTTGCCCGTGCACTAATGCACTGGCGGCGCTGCCTTGCCAAATGGTACCCGACACTTCATAGAGCCCCATACCAGTGGGGAAGTTGACACGGTAAACCACGTGCTTTGCCGGTAATTTGGCAATGACAAGTATGAATAATAAGAGTAGTGCGCTAAGCACTATGACAATACGAGACTTCATGATTTTCCTAGTTGTAAACGGCGAACTTTAACCACACCTGCGCCGCCAGATTCACTAATATCCGCTTGTAATACTTGTACGCCGCTTTTATCTAAGTTATCTAACCACGCCATTAACGTATTAAATTCAATTTCATCAATCCACACTTGGACTTCATCATTACTGGGTTGGATCCGTGTTAAGGTAATATTACTAGCTTTGGCAGTTTGGTTGACCGCTTGCACGATGGAGCCTTTTAATGTTGCTTTACCCGGTCCTTGACGTCGAAATTGTAAGACCTTTGCTTCTTGTTGTACGATCCATGTTGATAATGTTTGTTGTTGTCCTAAAAGCGCCGTTTGGCGAGTGATCGTGTTGTTCATAGGCGCCCACACGAGTCCGTAGAATAAGCCTGTAACAATTATGATACTGCCAATTTTTAATAATAATTGTTCGCGGGTTTCAAGTTTACCAAACCACTCAATGATCATTTTTTTGTTCATGATTTATCCTTTGATGGTCAATGTGCCGATGACTAAATTGTTGCGATTATTAATGGCACCTTCTTCTACGGTATAGCCAATCGCCTGCGCTTGATTTTTAAAGGTCTGTAAATCCGCAAATGATTTCGCTTGCGCTTGGATCCTTAACTCTGATCGGTCATGGTTAAATTTTAATGATTGCGCTTCGACATTGGATGCTGCAAAAGCATTGCTGAGGTTAGTGAGCATATCGACACCTGAAACACCATTACCCATATCATGTAAACGATTCACATATTGAGTGATCGCGCGTCTTGCGTCACGATATGCACCAATATCGGGAAAGCTTTTTTGAATATCACGTTGGATTTGACTGTTAAGTTGATCATTTTGTTGCTGTAAATCATAGATCATTATGCCCTTATCTACCAAGCCTAAACCCAAAGCGATTACGGCAACAGCCGCAACACTTCGCCAATATTGCCATTGACCTGAGCTACGCTGTTTTTGCTGGTAATTACCTTGGCATAAGTTAAATGACGTACTAGCAATAAATCCAGAATCGGTCTGCGGTGCAATACCCTGTGCGAAAATATGCATCGGTAATTCTAATTCAGCGGTGTGCGTAGTGACTAACTCATTGTTAGCAAAGATATCATCTTGGGTAAATTGTGTCAGTGCAAAGGGGTTGCCTTGGTGTTGGATATGCTGTTGTAATAACGGCGCTAACCAGGATGTTTCACCTGCCCAGCCGGCCCATGAACTACTGCGCAATAACAGTTGTTCTCGGATTTGCATACTGGCTAATGTCGGCACAGTATCATCCGCTGCGATCGGTAAGGGTAGTGCCAATATATCTGGGAGCATCCGCTGGCACTGTAACCCTGCATCGCTTAGCCATCTCAACCATTGATTCATAGTCGCATCGGCAACAATGGCTACCATCTGTTGATTATTTACTTTGGGACCTAATGCAATGAATTGTTCATCAATATCTAATGCCACATCATCTTCTAGCATAAAACCAATGGATTGAATGACTTTGCGTGATGCTCCAGGGGGCAAGGTAATGGTCCGTAACAACACTTCAGTTGACGGAACTAAAACAGTCAAGGGTCTCCCAGCTGCGCGTTCTTGTAATGTGTCAAGTGCCGCTGCATCGGGTAACACACCAGAAGCTAAAATAGTTTGCTGGGTGGTTTGCCAGATCGCCCAATCGATAGCCTGTTCAGCGTGTGCGCCTAAGCGAATGATGAGTTGTTCCACGTTACCTTCTCCCAAAAGTGCGTTGAATGACACTGACATTTTCTTGATTGGTTACATGCATCAAGCTGGTCAATGTAAACTGTGTCTCATTATACTGAGTAATTGTCGTTAAGGTAAAATACTCTGTAGTAGTGTTGAACCATGTTCGTTGCGTATCCGACAAGATGATACCAGCCATTTCTGGCTCGTCAAAAAAATCAGCCGCCGTTTCATAGCCACGCTCAGGGCGTGACTCGATTAATGATTGGGCATCTGATACGGATAGCCCTGTGACGGCAGATAATAAAATGTCATCATCTTCAGTAAGGGTATTGATATTAATGACCAAGTTTTGGTTTTGTGGTAGCACGCACACATATTTTAATAAATCAGCAAACCACTCGACATTAACGCCATTGACTAACCGTAGTTCGGAGACTTCGGTTAAGAGAGTATTGGCGCTTAAATGTGGATAGCGTAAACCCAAATAAGTGTCATCTTCTGCGCCATACGGGCGGGCGCTGGTATTGTCATCGAGATAATCAACCAGCGAGTCTCTAACGACATCCGCAGTGTAAGTATCGCCATTGGTTATTTTTCTAACTAACGCACTAAAGGCGTCCATAGCCGGCGTGGTATTGCGATCGCCAGTGTTAGAAGAGCTTGGGGGCTGTGCTAATGCATTAATATTAAAACATGCTTGAGAATCTGTAATTGTGGCGGTAATTTGGCCATTTTCTATCGGATAAACTAGGGGTTGTGCCCAAGGTTGATCGAGATGGATATTGCCATCATCCAGTTCATATAAGTTTTTGATGGCGATCATGGCGTAAGCCTCAGCACCAATACTGTACCAATACGCTTGATTGTTATCTTTAATATTACTGGCACGTTGAACTTGTAGTTGTAAGCGACTGCCCATCTCGGTTGCAAGTACACTCACCAGTGCGACGATAAATAACACAATCAACAATGCCATGCCGCGTTGTTGCGCTAGAGGTGAACGAGTCATGAACTTGCCTCTGGGGCAGGGACCGCTGGCGGATCAAGCAGGGCGAATTCACGTCGGATCACACCAAACTCTTTGGTTGTGATCTCAATGGCAATGCCTTTAGGTACTTTAGTGCCTTTATAAGACTCATCCCAACTAATTTCGTTACGTGAATTAATTGCCACCATAAACTCGATATTCAAGTCAGTAACGCCTGTTAATAGTGGTCGTACTATGGGGTCAATACCTAAATCGTTGTCGACAAAAAGGGTGTGCAGACGTTCCAATACATTATCGCTATTAAGGCGATAGGCGACACCTTGCATATTTGAACGAGGTAGTAACCACATAGGATTTTGCCAGCCGTTACGGACAAAACTGACACCATCATGGGTGCTTTGCATTTCACCGGCGCCACCGAAAAATACCGTCGTGTTATTATCTACACCGCCAATCCGTGGTGCTCGATTTACGGCTTGTAACAAATCGCGCTCGATAACCATCATAGCACGTTGCAGTGATTGTAATCGTTCGATGGATTGTGATGATTGTTCTGACGCAGCAATGACATTGGTCAAGACAGCAGTAGAGGCCGCGGCAATTAATGAAAATATCGCAATGGCGACCAAGATTTCAACTAAGGTAAATCCGCGTTGTGCTTGCATTAAGGCGCACCACTGGCGGTCGGTTTAGCAAAAAAGCTCACCACATCAGTAATTGGACGACGGTATGCTTCATCGGTAGCAACAGTAATTCTGACTTGTATGAGTTCAGTTTCGGCAGTTTTGGTGACGGTTTGTTGCCAATACCACGTGCTGCTAGCCATATCCATTTGCCCTTTTTCATTGTTTTTAATCGGCCATTCTCGCGCAAGGTGTAATTGAGCGAGCCGATTGTTGGCAACAAAAGTCGCAAAGGTAATATCTTGTAATTGCCCAACACTAGATAAATTTTCTGTTGTTGCTTTCATCACCGCACTACCCGTTAAACCAAAAATCAACAATGCCACCATGACTTCAATCAAAGTCATGCCTCGTTGAGAGTAACGCAATGCTGAAGTAGGGAGACGTAAGCGAGGTAACCGGCTAAAGATCTGCATTAAGGGCGCTCTTTATCGGCAGCAGTTAAATCATGCTTCAAAGGTAAATACCCTTGTGAGCTAACACTGAATGTTTCATTACCCAACTGCGCATCGAAAAACTTAAAGGTCAGGGTAAACTCTGTAATATCGCCACTGGATAAAAATAGTATTTGCGGTGGCGGGGGAGGAATGTCTTCTTCTTTACCTATTTGGACCCCATCACTGGATACAGATAATGTTTCATCAAACAAAGTGTTATTACTAAACAAGGAATCTTCAGTTTCCCACTCAAAGCCGTCAAGTTGCAACTTGAGCGCATAATTGCTGTCTAATTCGCGCTTAGTAAAAGCGTTATTCTGTTGGATAGGGATCCAATTGTCGTTGTCATCTAAAGTTACAAAATGATAGCTGTTACGCTTATCATCAATCACAAGACCAAATTGTAGCTGATTTAATACCGCAAAATCAGAGGCCATGGTTGCGATAGCATGAAAGCGCTGGGCTTCTGTTTTGAGCTTATCGGACGGATTAGTACCAAACGCATTGACGACGACGTACGCAGACACTAATCCCATGATGACAAGCACCAACATGATTTCGATTAGGGTAAATCCAGATTGGCGCTGTGCAGGGATCATAAACGTCTGATTGTTTTAGTTAAAGGTAGTCGTTGAGATTCCACGTACCGATATCATCATCAGTACCGGGTTCCATATCAGGGCCGTTAGAAAAAATATCAACCGCGCCTACTTCTCCAGGGGAGATTAACTGATAGTCATTGCCCCAAGGATCCGTCGGGAGACGTTGGATATAGCCACCTTCACGATACGCGCGAGGGATCGGGTCAATCGTGGGTTCACTGACTAATGCTTCTAAACCTTGTTCAGTGGTCGGGTAGCGATTGTTGTTAAGCTTATACATCTGCATCGCCCCTTCTAAGGTTTGAATATCGATGGCGGCTTTTTTAAGCTGCGCTTCTTCTTGGTTACCTAAAATTTGTGGTACGACCATAGAGGCCATAATACCGATGATCACTAAGACCACCATTACTTCGATAAGCGTAAAACCAGTTGCTTTTTTCATTACGTATTCACCATGCTATTTAATGCGATTATGGGTTGCAGGATAGCCAGTACAATAAACAGCACTATGCCTGCCATAGAAACGATTAGCAGTGGCTCAAAGACTTTGAGTGACACACCAACCAGAGATTCAAATTCACGGTCTTGGTTATCCGCCGCTCGAGCTAACATTCCTTGTAACTCACCAGAGCGTTCGCCCGAGGCAATCATATGCATCATCATGGGCGGGAACATTTTGGTTTTATCTAATGCGGCACGTAAACTCGCGCCTTCTTTGACCATGATCGCAGATTCAGCGACTTGGGCTTTTATATGCTTATTGAGTAGTACATCGCTGGCAATTTTCATCGCTTCGAGTAGCGGTACGGCACTGGCAGTTAAAATGGATAAGGTGCGAGCAAAACGTGCGGTATTTAGACCACGATTGACTTTACCGATGAGTGGCACGTCCAATATCCAGCGATGGAATTTGAGCTGCATGGCCGGAATGCGTAAGGTACGTTGTGCGCCGATGATAGCAACAACTAACGCAATCACTACCCACATCCAGGATGCTTGTAAAAAAGTTGAAATATCCATGACGATTTGGGTAATAGGAGGTAAGCCTTGCCCCATATGCTCAAATTGGGTGACAATTTTAGGCACGACGACGGTTAACAATAAAACCGTGATAGCGACAGCAAAAAACATCATCAAGCCCGGATAAATCATGGCTTGGATCACTTGGCTGCGGGTTTTTTCTCGATTTTCAGTGTAATCAGCTAAGCGGTTAAGCACCACGTCTAAGTGCCCAGATTTTTCACCTGCAGCTACCATTGCAATAAACAAGGTATCAAATATACTCGGAAAATCCCCTAACGCTTCAGCTAAACCAAACCCTTCAACTACTTTAGACCGCACTGCCATCATCATATTCTTTTGACGAGGTTTTTCGCTCTGTTCAGCGACCGCTAATAAGGCCTCTTCAATCGGTAATGCAGCTTCAACTAAGGTGGCTAACTGACGGGTTAATAATGCTAATTCACCAGCAGAGATACTGGGTTTGAATAACGTAAATTGAAATGCATTATTTTTGTTTGTTTGTTGTTCTTTGACTTGCTCAACAGTAACAGGGATCAGTCCTTGTTCACGCAGTTGTTGACGTATTTGACGCGCGTTATCGCCTTCAAGTACGCCTTTCTTGGTTTTGCCTTGTGGATTGACTGCTTCAAATGCAAACGCTGCCATAAACCGTTATTCCTCGCGCGTTACGCGCAGTACTTCTTCCAGAGAAGTCACGCCACTGAGGACTTTATCGCAACCATCAGAGCGGATGCTCGGCGTATCTTTGCGGATCAATTTTTCGATGGCTTGCTCACCTTTACCAGTATGCATCAGTTCCCGGACATCTTCATTGACGCGGAGTAGCTCATGAATACCCGTTCTGCCACGATAGCCTGTATGGTTGCAAGTAATACAATCACCTGGAGAATAAATGATTTGCGGCGTCGTTAATCCCAGTACTTCACACTCAGAGGGAGTCGCTTCATGTGGGATTTTACAGTCTATGCATAAGGTACGGACTAGGCGTTGTGATAATACTGCGAGTAAGCTCGATGATAATAAAAACGGTTCAATGCCCATATCTTCTAAGCGCGTAATGGCGCCAGCAGCGGTATTGGTGTGTAGAGTGGATAACACTAGGTGGCCGGTTAAACTCGCTTGTACTGCAATTTCTGCTGTTTCACAATCGCGGATTTCACCGATCATGACTACATCAGGATCTTGCCTTAGAATAGCACGAAGCCCGCGCGCAAATGTCATATCGACACGCGTGTTGACTTGGGTTTGACCAATCCCTTGCAGATCAAATTCAAT
>Ga0209136_1000623_pt1 | contig 24911 bp, 26 predicted proteins | sample SaaInl0LU_22_DNA_FD_184640 | JGI IMG/M metagenome (GOLD analysis project Ga0209136, IMG submission 184640) | Marine microbial communities from expanding oxygen minimum zones in the Saanich Inlet - ESP_90LU_22_DNA (SPAdes) (version 2) | ecosystem: Environmental > Aquatic > Marine > Intertidal... | reverse complement strand
TCATTTTTCATTTCAAACATGATGGAGAGTATTTCATTTCCATTCTGATCGTTTTCACGGTAAATAAAATCTCCCTTACTCCCTGAGCTGGCGTCATTGTCTTTTTCAAAATACACATTCTGAAAACCAGTAGCCCTTAGTTTGTTGAATTCCACTTCACAGTGTTGCTCTAGAGATTCGCCCACCATTTTAGTAGAGAGTTTTTGCTTAAAATCTTTGAGACGCGCAATCTCGTCGTCCTTCATTTTAATGGTTTCTTCTTTGGTGAGTAGTTTTTGGTTGAATTGCTCCTGAATGGACTTTTCTTGAAGTTGCCTTTCTACCTCTTTATTGCTGAGCTGATTCAACAGTCCATCTCGTTCTTTTTCTATGGCTCGAGTAGCCTCTAAAACAGCTTGCCTTTTCTCTTGCTCTGCTTGGACAACTTTAGCCCTTATTTGCTCAAGTTCTAGTGCTTTACGAGATCTAAGGTCACTAATTTCCTGTTCTTTTTTTGAAAGTTCCTGCTGGAGGGTATTCTTTAAGTTTGCCTCCGCTAACATCACAGCATTGGATTTTTCTTTTTCAGCTATGGCCAATCTATGGTTGAGTTCCTCTGTAAACTGTTCATCTCTTACTTGTTTTACAATATCTGCAAATCCAGCGTCGTCCAGTTTAAAAGCGGTGTTACAATTCGGGCAAATAATATCTTTCATAAGGCGATTTTTTTAATCTTATAAATTTAATTATTAATATTTTAAATAATGAAAATTTAAAATATAGATCATCGAAAGTTTAATCCACCACATCACTTTCACAGGTCCCATTTTCCCAACTCATGACCCCTGACTGTTGGGCGTCGCAAGCATTGGAATAAGTCATGTCATTGCAGCCGCATACTGGCATATACTCTTTGGTGCAAATGCCGTCTTCAATCACTGCTGAAAAATCTATGCAGGAGGGGTCTGCTGTGCCTTTTTTGAAATAAAAGCTTATCTCGTCGTCTGCGATCATTTCGTTGTCTATAAAAGTGAGGCTAAGAGTATCTCCAGATATTTCAAGGGTGTATTTTTCACCGGATTCTGTGAGTGTTAAGACGTCTCCAGAAAAGCTGTAATCATGAATCTTTCCAATGGGTGCAATATTGGGAATATCATTGTTGGGCCCCATAGGGTAGAGTTGGTCATTGGAAAACCACAATTGCTGGTCGTCAAAATTTTCGGTACCAGATTCGCCAAAATAGCAAAAGCAAACCACACGGTCCAATACCCACTGGCCTTCTAAATTTGCAGGAATTGCCGTAGGGGAATCATTTTTGTCACAGCCAATAAATAAAAAAAACAAAAAGCTCCAAAGAAAAATAAAAAAGGATTTCATAAGATTACTGTTTAATGTTGTTCTACCGCACCATTTTGGTCAGAATAAAGCCTATTAAGGCCATTTAAAACCAAGGTTAGCAAGGGCTAAAATGAATCTATGGTATCTTTGGGTTTTATAAAGATATGAAATGCAAGGATTCATTTTCATTTGTCCATCATTTTATTCACTAACTTCATAAAAAAATGAAAAGATGAGAATCGTATACATTTTATTAGGGGTACTTTTTTTATTGCCCTTAGAAGGTAACGCACAAGAGGCCAGGGTTTCTAAGAAAGAAGCTAGAATGATAGAACGCGGTTTAAAGCGTAAGGAGAAAAAGAAATCTAAGTTTAGAGAGCTTAATGAGTTTGGGATAGACATATATGCCACCAATGTCATTCAAGCCATTCGCAGGCATTTGGGTACTGCAAAAATTGAGGGCAATCAAGAGATTGTAATGCGAGACAGAATAGGATCTTTTTCAGATGGGCTGCCTCCATATGCCTTATGGGACGTAGATGGTAATTTAATTGGCAAGACCCCTCCTCCTGGTTTAGATCTATTGTCTATTAGAAAAGTAACTGTTTATAGAACGGTCTACGATATTCAGACTAATTATGGGTTGGCTGGGGGTCAGGGGGTGATTAAAATCAATACCACCTTAACTATGCCAGATCCTGTTTCCACAGAAAATTAATCCAAATGCCTCAATATACTGAGGTATACCACTTGGTGCCTTTGGTATTTTTGGCCTGGGGTGTCTTTAGAACGCGCTTTCGCTACGGCTAAGAATTGCCATTGATTTATTTGGTAACCCATTCCTGCTAGCCATGTGTTTCTCCATGAATTAGAAGGAAGGGTAAAGGGGGAATTGTTTTCAAACAAACTGCCAGAAAGATTATAATCCTGAAAATGATAGCGGTATTGAAGGCCTATATACGCTCCATAACCTTCTTTTGTAGGATAGTGAAAAGCTTCTGAATAAAATACCATTGGATTGATTTGGCCTATATGAATGCCCCCGCTAGCACTAGATTGGCTGCTATGGGTACCCCATTGACTTTGAATTTGAAATGAAAATTGACTCGCTTGCCCCAGGGAAAGGTAATGGGTGTACTGCCCTAGAAGCCCAATATGAACATTAGCAGGCTGTTGTCCCACCCAACTCAAGGGAGGTAATCCTAAAATATATTTGTGGTAGGTGTTCTGAAAAGGTTCGCTTAAGGAGCCAGGACCGCTTATGCCAAGTTGGGCACTCCAACGAAATACCCCTTTATTTTTAAGGGTTCTAGACACGGCTCTTTCTAAAAAAAGGTAGCCACTAAAGGGATAATCCATACTAGTGGTAATGCTGTCATAGCGGCCAATAGGATTATAAATTTGTTGCCCTAAGGTCCAATGAATGCGTCTTTTAGTCGCTTGTTCTTCTTTAAATAAATCTTCATTGTTTAGGGGTTTTTCTCTGCCATTTTTGGTGGTTCCGTACTGAAGAAAAATCCCGCTAGAGTAATAGTAATCTTTACCAAAGAATAAGTCATTGTCTATAGAGAGGCCACCATAGCTTTGCCCCCAAAGAGGGCCATACAAAAGCATGAAAAAAAGGAAGCTCCATCTCATAAACTTTCTGCTATGGACTGGGTTAAGAAATCTTGTTTTTCATGTGCTTTTTGGGCAAAGGATAGTAGGCTTTGCGCACGGTCTAGATTTTCATTGGGGTAGCTTACCTTATAATACAGGTTTCCTGCTAAAAAATCAGTGAGCGCCCTAAGGCCATGAAGAAAAGGCATATAAACGGCGCCAAAAGGTAAACTGAGCCACTCCTTTTTGGTAAAAGCTTCCGGCCACTTACACAAACCGCTTATAAAAGAAACGGCGTGGGCTGTTTTAAATAACACAGGCGTATTTACATCACCCTCAGCAGCTGTATTGGCGACAGTGCGCAGGGCGTCTCCAAAGTCATAAAAGGCAAATCCTGGCATGAGGGTATCTAAATCTACCAAACAAATGCCTTTGTGACGCTTTTCGTGGAAGAGCATATTGTTGAGTTTGGTGTCGTTATGACACAATCTTAAAGGGACTCCCTTGGGGGTATTAAAAGCAATATCTTTAAGCGTGTGCAGTATTTCTATGGTTTTTTGAGCGGCTTGTAAGCTGTTGGCATCGGCCTGGTGACAGGCCTGTTGAAACTGTTGCCACCGCAGATGAATGTCTTGAAATTGTGGGATAGGGGTCTTAAAAGTGTGGGTATTCAAGTTTTTTGAAATGTGGTGAAAATGACCCAATAGTCTCCCTGCTTCTTTAGCTATTTTCTTGTCTGGGGCAATGTCATAGGCCAGGGCGTTTGGAATATAGGTTTGCATGCGCCATAAATGTCCCTGTTCATCCTTTACGAAAAATCCGCCCTGAGTGGTTTTTAGAAAAGTGGCTGCGGGAAGGCCGCTCCCTTTTAGGGCTTGTTGCCACTGGCCAATATTGAACATGAGGTCTTCACTGTTCTGGAATATTTGGGTGTTGAGACGCTGTAAAAAATAGGCCCGATCTGGAAAGCTAATTTTATAGCTGTCGTTGATCAGGCCTTGAGTGATGGGAAGCACCTCAAAGTGTTTGCTTTGAGTTAAGAAATGGCGAAGGATGTTCGCGATGCTTTTATGGTCTATGCCTTCCATAATTTTGCCGGATATACTCCGGATTCATGTAAATTTTTTAAGGTCTCAATAGCGGCTGCTTTGTCTTGGGAATAAGTGAGTCCAAACCATTGGCTGCTGGTTGGTATTACCCCTACACTCACTTCTTTTGCCTCCAATTGTTCTGCCACAATGAAGGGTAGGTATAATTCGCCTTTTTCTGGTGTGTCTCCAGATAAAAAGGATTCAAAACGTTGGGTGATGGCTGGAAAAATAAAGGGGGTGCTCAACCAAAAATTCATACTCACTGGAGTTGTTAGCGGAAATTTTAATCCGGAATCTTCATCAGTGGCTTCATGGTCTCCAGAGGCGATTAACTTGGTGCGCTCCGTAATGTCACTTAAGGCGCCGTCTTTTACTTCACAAACTCCTCTAGACACGGTGCCGTAGTCAGATAGGGTGTTTTTTAATTCATAGGCTACCAGTCCATAGGTTTGGTGATTGGGCAGGGCGTTTAAAAAAGCGCCAGCGTCTTTAAACGCTTCAGGTCCGTAATAGTCATCTGCATTTACCGTAGCAAATGGTGTTTTAATAACTTCTCTGGCAGTCCAAACGGCATGCGCCGTTCCCCAAGGTTTCTCTCTTTTTGGGGGTGCGGTAAAGCCTTCAGGAACATCTGAAATGGCTTGACCTAAAACAGTTAAAGTAATATTTTCTGGTAGTTTTTCAGAGAGGTAGGTTTTAATATCTTCCGTATTGGCTGGTTTAGCAATCACTACTATATGATTGAAACCAGCGGCAATAGCATTAAAAATGGTGTATTCTAGAAGGTATTCTCCGTTTGGACCTAAGCCGTCGAATTGTTTTAATCCTCCGTATCTGCTACCACTTCCGGCAGCCATTATAAGTAAAGTCATAGTTGCATTATAAAACGGCTACAAGATACTACATCCTGTAGAAATTGTCTGTTTGGAAGCCTTTTTTATAAAAGATTTCCTTAATTTCAACTTCAATTTACGAATCGTTCACCATAAAATTGCCTCCCCATATGTCTAGCAGAAGATCCTTTATTCAGAAATCGGCCGCCTTTGGAGCTGCCTCAGTAGTACTTCCTAATCTTGCTTTAAGTCAGTCTTTAGGAAAAGTAAAAAATAGTGCCAATGACAAACTACAGATTGGAATTATTGGGGTAGGGTTGAGGGGAACCAACCATTTGGAAAATGCCCTTAAAAGGCAAGATGTGGTCGTGACGGCTATTGCAGATATAGATCCTAATAGAATAGCCATAGCACAAAAAATCATGGCAGAAGCAGGGGCTAAAGCGCCTCTTGTTTTTGGAAAAAACGAATTGGATTACCGGAATTTATTAGACCTAAAAACGGTAGACGCGGTGCTGATTGCCACCCCATGGCTCTGGCACACCCGCATGAGTGTAGACGCTATGAAGGCAGGTAAATTTGCAGGTGTTGAGGTGTCTGCAGCCAATACTATGGAGGAGTGCTGGGACCTGGTGAATACCCATGAGCAAACGGGCACCCATCTCATGCTGTTGGAAAATGTCAATTACAGAAGGGATGTAATGGCGGTACTGAACATGGTTAAAGAAGGGGTTTTTGGCGAAATGTTGCACTACAGATGTGGGTACCAACACGATCTTAGGGCGGTAAAATTTAATGACGGAAAACAGCCTTATGGTGGGGGAGTAGAATTTGGCGAAAAGGCTATTTCAGAGGCCAAGTGGCGCACCCAACATTCGGTCACTAGAAATGCAGACGTCTATCCCACCCATGGACTGGGGCCTATTGCTGCTATGGCCAATATCAATAGAGGTAATAGATTTGTGTCTATGTCTTCTCATGCCACCAAGGCTGTAGGGCTTCATAAATACATTGTAGACAAAGGGGGTACAGACCACCCAAATGCTGCAGTGCGTTTTAAACAAGGAGATATTATTACCTCTACGCTGGAAACCGCTATGGGAGAAACGATTATCATTACCCATGATTGTAATTCACCAAGACCTTATTCCTTAGGTTTTAGGGTTCAGGGGTCTAATGGCCTTTGGGAGAAAGATGGCGACAGAATATACATAGAAGGCCAATCTGAGCCCCATCGTTGGGACGCCTCCAAAGCCTGGTTGGAAAAGTACGACCATCCGCTTTGGAAAAAATACGGGGAGTACGCAGAGGGTGCTGGTCATGGAGGAATGGACTTCTTTGTGTTGAACGCTTTTGTAGAAGCCGCTAAAGCCAATGTGGCACCTCCTATAGATGCCTATGATGCTGCTGCTTGGAGTGCGGTAACACCGCTCTCTGAATTGTCTATTGAGAATAACGGTGCCGCCCAAGATTTTCCTGATTTCACCAGAGGACAGTGGATCAAAAGAGCACCATATCCTTGGATTACAAATGCTTATTAATTAAGAAATACTAGGTTTATTTACCTTTAACTTCCTAATTTTGATTCGCTATGAAAAAAATATTGTTTGTTATATTGTGTATGGCGGTTACTGCTGTTTACAGTCAAGTTCAAGGAACCCTTAGCGGTAAAATTATTGAAGAAAATCAAAGCCCGCTATTCGGGGCATCTGTTGTTCTAGAGGGGACCTCTTTTGGAGCCATCACCGATGAAAGTGGTCAGTATATAATCCCCAATATTCCCCCGGGGACCTATACAGTAAAAGTCAGTTATTTGGGCTTCACTGCTCAGACAGTTTTTAATTTTCAAATAAAATCAGTAGGAACCCCACCATTGAATTTCACCCTTCAAGAAGCTTCTGAATCTTTAGATGAGGTGGTGCTGGCGTTAAGTCCTATTACAAGACCTAAAGAAACGCCCCTCTCTACGCAATCCCTTTCCGCAGTAGAGATTGCTTCTTATCCGGGCTCCAATAATGATGTGGTTCAGGTGGCCCAAACACTGCCAGGAGTCTCTCCCTCAATTGGAGGCTTTAGAAATGATTTGATTATTAGGGGGGGAGCTCCCAATGAGGTGGTGTATTATTTAGATGGTATTGAGATTCCAAATATTAACCACTTTAGCACTCAAGGAAGCGCTGGAGGTCCTGTGGGAATGTTGAATGTATCTTTCATTTCAGATGTACGGCTCTCGGCATCTGCCTTTGGGGCACAGTACAACAACCCCTTGTCTGGGGTATTGCAATTCACTCAAAGAGATGTGAATCCCGAGGGATTTTCTGGGAATTTTAGATTAAGTGCCAGTGAAGCTGCGATCACTCTTGAAACGCCCCTCTCCAAAACTAATACAGGAGAAACTGCAAAAACAGATGTAATGTTTTCCGTGAGAAGGTCGTATTTACAGTTCTTATTTGAATTGATAGGATTGCCTATCAGACCTGATTATTGGGATTATCAATATAAATTAAATCACAAAATTGACGCTTACAACAGCCTGAGTTTTGTAGGTCTTGGGAGTATAGATAAATTTACGGTAGCCCTTCCAGAAGATCCCACTCCTGACCAACAAGCAACCTTTGATCAGGTGCCTTTTATTAACCAAAACTCAAATACAGTAGGGGTTACATGGAAAAGGCGCTTTAAAGATCAAAGTGGTTATATGGAAATGAGTTTGAGTAACAATAGTCTTTGGAACACTTATAGTGAATACAATGACAATGCCAGCCAAACAGACCTTCGCTTTCAAAACGACGCTTTAGAGTCAGAAACAAAATTAAGATTGGCGGTGAATCGTTTTGCAAAGGGTTGGAAATGGAGTCATGGGTTTAATTTGCAAAGGGCCTTTTACGAGAACAGCACACTCAATACACTTGCAGGATTTAACTACAATGCCACTCTAGATTTTATTAATTATGGAGTTTTTACGCAAGGATCTAAAGATTTTTTTGAAGATCGATTGGCCCTCTCTTTTGGATTTAGAATGGATGGCGATACTTTTACAAAAGGATCTAATCTACTTAAAACCTTTTCTCCAAGGGTCTCTGCTTCTTACAGCTTGGCACCAAGCTGGAAGCTCAATGGGACCGCAGGAGTGTATTATAAAATTCCACCCTACACCATGTTGGGCTTTCAGAATCCCGCTCAGGAATTTATAAACCAAGACCTAGAGTACACACGTTCTACGCACTTGGTCTTAGGGGTAGAAAAACTATTGTCTCCTGCTGCAAGGGTATCTTTAGAGGGCTTTTATAAATACTATTCAGATTATCCAGTCTCTATAGAAGACGGGGTGTCCATGGCCAATAAAGGCGCTGGTTTTGAGATCTTAGGAAACGAAGCTATTGCTTCTGTTGGTCAAGGTAAGGCTTATGGATTGGAATTGTTGTGGCAACAAAAACTCACTGATCGCTTTTTTGGTATTTTCTCTTATACTTATTTTTTCTCTGCTTTTTCAGGATTAGATCCAGAGGTTTTCCGACCTTCAGTTTGGGACAGTAGGCATTTGGCTTCCTTCACTGCGGGGTATAAATTCCCTAGAAATTGGGAAGTGAGTGCCCGCCACAGATTTGCAGCAGCTACCCCATATGTCCCTACAGATGTGACGCAAACTGCCCAGGTGTACCCTCAAATTATTTTGGATTACGACCGCTTGGGGAGTGAGCAATTAGATGCCTTTAATCAATTAGATATTAGGATTGACAAGAAGTGGTTCTATAAAAAAATGGCTTTGGATTTCTTTATTGAGGTGCAGAATGCACTGGCCAATGCCAATCCGCAGCCGCCCTCTTACGGCCTTAGTAGAGACGCCTCTGGTATGCCAGTAAACCCTCGTAGCTTATTTCAAATCCCTTTAGAAGAAGGCTCGGTGATTCCTAGTTTTGGTGTAGTGATTGATTTTTAAAAGGCAAATAATATTTTTATAGAGGCCTTTTTTATTAGACTTTATGTTATAATGAACAAAATTTCCTAAGATATTTATAGTCTTTAACAAGGGCCTTTTAAAAAAGCTTTGCTATATTTGTCGGGTTGTGTTGTGTCTTAACCAAGGTTAAGGCCGTGTTGAGACAGCGAGGCTGTCCAACCAATGAAAGGCTTTCCAATTGGAAGGCTTTTTTTTATACCCAAAGTTGGTACATGAAAATTCCAGCGTACACCAAAGAAATACCTAACTTAATGAGTGTTCCTGCCAGAAAACCTAAAAAGGATCCCCAAGCTGCTCTCAACGCATTTTTTTGACTTTTTTGTTGGCTTAACTCCCCAAGAAATGCACCTAGAAAGGGCCATATTAATATTCCAAATGGACCGAGAATAGGGAAAAATACCGCTACAAAGAGTCCAATAATAGCACCCCACACCCCCCTTTTGCTACCGCCATATTTTTTAGTACCTGCGACGGGCAAGTAATAGTCTAACAAGGTAGCCAACAGTGCTATGGCCCCAGTGACCACAATAAACCACGGATCAAATGGGACTTGTTCCGTATTGTATAGAAGCAACAATCCCAGCCAACTCAAGGGAGGCCCGGGTATTACAGGAATAAAGCTTCCTATTATTCCTCCCAAAATGCAAATAGCTCCTAGGATGATTAGTATGATATCCATATTTAATTTAGTCTTCCCTAAGTTACAATTTCTATCGTTTTATAAAAATGAGTTTTTTCCCCTACCTTTGGGTATGCGTAAGATGTTTTACATTGGTTTCATCTGCTTGTTCTCCAATTGTGCTTGGCTCACCCCAAAAGAAGAGCTCAAGGCCCAATATGTAGCAGATCAATTAAAAGAAATTGATTGGCAGTCTGTAGATCTCTACCCATTGTTTGAATCCTGTGAAGAAACTCTTTCAAAATCATTGCAAAAAGAATGTTTTGAAGCCGTTATAAAAGAACAAATAGCCAGGATTATTCAGCAAATGTACGATCAAGATAGCTTGTCTTTTTCAGGAACTTTTTCAATAGACTTTAAAGTAAATGCAACAGCAGATATTCAAATTCAAAAAATTGAGGGATTCAAAGGGAGTATAAAAGAACAACAGTCTTTAGAAAAAAGGGTTCAAAAAGGAATAGCTTCCTTGCCTTCTTTATCACCAGCGGTAAAACAAGGAATTCCAGTAGCAACTCGTTTTCAAATTCCAATTGAAATCCATTTAGATTAAATCCATTGGCAAAAGAGAGAATTATTTTAGGCATTGATCCAGGAACCACTATTATGGGTTTTGGCATTATTAAAGTGGTGGGAAATGAGATGTCATTTGTTCAGCTCAACGAGCTGATGCTTCAAAAGTACACTGATCCTTACACAAAACTCAAACTCATTTTCGAAAGGACCATTTCTTTAATAGATACCTATCACCCAGATGAAATTGCTATTGAAGCGCCATTTTTTGGAAAAAATGTCCAATCTATGCTCAAGTTAGGAAGGGCTCAAGGCGTTGCCATGGCAGCTGGCTTGTCTAGGGAAATTCCCATAACGGAATACCTGCCCAAAAAAATTAAAATGGCCATCACTGGAAATGGAAATGCATCTAAAGAGCAGGTCGCTAAAATGTTGCAAAGTTTATTACAATTAAAGACTTTGCCAAAAAATTTAGACAGCACAGATGGTTTGGCTGCTGCGGTCTGCCATTTCTATAATTCAGGTAAAGTGACCGGAGAAAAATCCTATTCAGGCTGGGCTTCCTTTGTCAGTCAAAATACAGAGCGGGTTAAAAAATAACAAAACTTTTCATGAGTGGTATTTATATACACATCCCTTTTTGTAAACAAGCTTGTAGCTATTGTGACTTTCATTTTTCTACTAAAATGACTTCTAAAGATCAAATGATCGAAGCTTTATGTAAGGAATTGAAAATGCGAAAAGCCAGCTTTGCGAACGATCAGATAGCTTCCATATATTTTGGGGGAGGCACACCTTCTGTTTTAAGTCCTATTGAGATTGAACGACTTATAGAAACGGTCTATTTGCATTATCAAATTAACGCTACTCCAGAGATTACTTTAGAAGCCAATCCAGATGATCTTTCAAAGGAGTATGTTAAAGCACTTGCTAAGACAAAAGTGAATAGGCTGAGTATAGGGGTGCAATCCTTTCATCAAGAAGATTTGTTATTTATGAATCGCGCTCATAATGCCGGACAGTCAAAAGATGCTTTGCATTGGGTGCAAGAATATTTTGACAATTACTCCATAGACTTAATTTATGGGGTGCCTAGGATAGGAATGGCCACAGAGGAACAGGACCTTTTGTGGTCCGAGAACGTGAAAATTGCTTTGGATTTTAGTCCCAATCACATTTCTGCCTATGCACTTACAGTGGAGCCTAAAACCCTTTTAGACCATCAGATTAAAACAGGTAAATTACCTCCATTAGATGAATCTCGCGCACATGTGCAATTCAATGAATTAAGGCGGTTACTAAAAGATGCCGCATATGAACATTATGAATTTTCAAATTTTTCAAAACAAGGCTTTCACGCTGTAAATAATTCAGCTTATTGGGAGGGCAAACCTTATATAGGTATTGGTCCTTCTTCTCATTCTTATGACGGGGAAAGTCGTTCTTGGAACGCAGCTAGTAATCCCTTGTATATTAAGGCTATTTTTGAGGGAAAGCGGCCATTTGAAGTGGAATATTTAAGCGTTTCTGAACGATACAATGAGTATATAATGACCGGATTGAGAACATCGAAAGGAGTAGAATTAGCCAAAATCAGCGCTTTGTTTGGCCCACAATATGAGTCCTATGCGATTAAAGAGGCACAAAAAAAAATAGCAGAAGGTCATTTAGAATTAATGCATGAAAGTGTATTAAAGGTCACTCACTCTGGCTTGTTTTTTACAGATGGCATTGCAGCTCAATTATTTTATATCGATTAATATGAAAGCAATTATTACCGGGGCCACTGGTCAGAAAGAAATTGATTTGTCTGCTCCAATAGGCATTCATTTAAGTCTTCAACACAATCAGACATTAGGTGCTTGGTATGTAGCACCGCCAAGTATTACACCACATAGAGAAGGTGATTTTATAGGGAGTATTGAAGCAGGTGCTCCAGTAAATTTTAACGACATTTCTTTTAATCCTCATGCACATAGCACCCACACAGAATGTGTAGGCCATATTTTGTCTGGCGATTATAAGGTGCTCAATGCTTTGAAAAGAAATTTTTTTGAAACATTACTCATTACTGTTTCACCTGAATTAATACAGGGAGATTTACAGATTACTAAAGGCCAACTCATAGCGGCCATAGGAGAACATCAAGTTCCAGAGTCACTAGTGATCAGGACCCTACCCAATAATGCAACCAAAATATTCCAACAGTACAGTCACAGTAATCCACCCTATTTAAGTCAAGAGACTGCTACTTATATCAGGGAGTTAGGCGTTCAGCATCTTTTGGTAGACCTTCCTTCAATTGACAAAGAAGAAGACCAAGGAGCCCTTAAAGCCCATAAGGCTTTTTGGAATGTAGGGGGGGCTATTAGATTGGAGGCTACTATTACAGAGTTTATTTATGTGCCAAACACAGTTTTAGATGGTCCTTATTTGCTGCAAATTGGCTTGGCTCCTTTTGTGAATGACGCAACACCAAGTACCGTTTTTCTATATGAGTTTAAAAACACTTTATAGCTAAAACTTTGCGTTTAATCCGATTTTTATTTTTTTTTAACGGTAGCGGCTAATTAAAGTCTATTTTTATATGAAATTCATTTTTATAAATGTTTTAGATGACTATTTTATTAATAGAAGACGACACTGTAGAAATTCTTAAATTCAACAGGAGTTTGGCCAAATTAGGGGAGGTACACGAGTTAATCGAGGCACATAATGGGGAAATCGCCCTTGACTTATTGGCTGAAAATAGTCAAATAGATTTAATACTATTAGACTTGAATATGCCAAAAATGAATGGCTTTGAGTTTCTTAAACAGCTTCGGGCGCATACCGATTTAAAATATATACCTACCGTGGTATTAACGACCTCTATCAATAGATCAGATTTAAAGCAAGCCTACTCCATTGGTGTGGCAGGATATTTGGTCAAGCCCCTAAAATATGATGATTATGTGCTAAAAATAGCCGCACTTTTGAATTATTGGAAACAAAATGAGCTCGTTAAAGGCCCTCAATAATAAAAAGGATCAATCATTTGGTGTAAAAACTGTTTCACATACAAAAAACAACAGTTTCACAACATTTTCAAATGCCTTGTGAATAGAAGTCTTATTTTAGATTTCCAAATCTTAAGGTATGAAAGGAATTATTTTTACGGAGTTTTTAGATATGGTGGAAGCGCAATTTGGCTTGGCCGTTGTAGACGAAATAATCACTAATTCACATACGGTAAACAATGGCGTTTACACTTCGGTAGGCACTTATGATTTTAATGAAATGGTGGCTCTTTTAGTGGCTTTAGGAGAAGTGGTTTCGAAGGATATTCAAGATTTATTATACACTTTTGGTTTGTATTTATTTCAAAGTTTAGACGAAGCACACCCTGAAATCATTAGAAATTATAAAAGTCCAATGCCTTTAATAGCCGCTATTGAAGACCATATTCACGTGCATGTGAAGAAATTATATCCAGATGCAGATCTGCCTTCTTTTTTAATATTAGAAAAGTCTAAAAGCAAGCTTATTTTGGTTTACAGTTCTAAGAGAGGCCTTTACAGCTTAGCTCATGGACTTATTGTTAGTGCATTTAAGCATTATGGTCAGCAGGTAAATGTATCTTACGATTTGCTTGAGACAGACGGCACCAAAGTCAAATTTATAATAGAGGCTCATGTCTAAAAAAGAGGTTGAATTACTGCAAAGGGCGCTAGATAGACAAGTAAAAGCGAGAAAACAAGCAGAGAAATTATTAGAGACTAAATCCAAAGAGCTCTATGACACCCTACACTACTTAAGGGAAGACAACAACCGGCTTAAGGGGCTTTTAAAAGAAAAAACATCTGAATTAGAAGGGGTTTTCTTTAATATTCCTGATCCATACCTAGTTATTAATCTAGAAGGTCAGGTTGTGAAAATGAATGAGGCCGCCAAAGTTTTTTTAGGCTTTGACATAGAAAAGGAGGATTTTTATGCCGCTCAATTGGTGCATCACGAATATTTAATGACGACCCTTCAGTCTTTTCAGGTACTTCAGGAGGTAGGTATTTTAAAAAACTTCAAGACTAAAATAAATTTAAAATCAGGGGAAAGTAGGTTTGTTCAAGTGAATGCTAATCTCATTTATGATACTTCTGGAATACCTATTGCGGCTCAAGGTGTACTTAGAGATGTAACCAATGAGGAGGAAATTTCTACCATTTTAGAAGAACAAAAGCAGGCACTGGAAGATTCTCAAAAGCGTTTGGAGGCAGTAATTTCAAACCTTCAATTTGGGGTGCTTTTAGAAGACGAACACAGAAATATAGCTTTGACCAATAACGTATTTTGTGATATGTTTGGTATTCAGGCCACTCCAGAACAAATGGTTGGGGCAAATTGTGAAAATGCTGCAGAGGAATCTAAAACATATTTTAAAGACCCGGAAGGATTTGTTGCTAGAATAAACAATATCTTAAAGGAACGAAAATTGGTGTTGGCAGACGAGCTAAGAACTGTTTCAGGAATTATTCTCCAAAGAGACTTCATTCCAATTTTCAACGGCACTATATACAAAGGACATTTATGGGTGTACACAGACGTAACAATACAAAAACAATACAAAGAAAACCTTCAAGCGCAAAAAGAAAAATACAGCAGTATTATTGCGAATATGAACCTAGGCTTAGTAGAAGTAGACAATGAAGATCTAGTACAATTGGTCAATAAAAGTTTCTGCATTTTAAGTGGCTATACAGAGAAGGAACTTTACGGAAAAAAGTTGGGCGAGTTATTGCATGTTTCTGATCCAACAATTATTCCTGAGCACCAGAAAAAACGTTTACAAGGTATTTCAGATACCTACGAAGTAAATGTTCAAGTTAAAGGAGGGCAAAAGAAGCACTGGTTAATTAGTGGGGCTCCAAGATACAACGAAAAGGGGCAAGTAATAGGCTCCATAGGTATTCACCTAGACATCACAGACCAATATGAATTGTCCAAACAAAAAGAGCAATTACTCAGAGACCTTAAGTCTAGTAATGAAGGTTTACAAGAGTACGCCCATGTGGTGTCACATGATTTAAAATCACCACTTAGGAGTATAAGTGCATTAGCTTCTTGGCTAGAAGAGGATTTTGCCGATAAGTTAGGCCCTGAAGGTTTGTCTCAGCTAGCGCTGATGCAAGATAAGATTGCCTCAATGGACCAATTAATTACCGGAATTTTAAGGTATTCGAGTATTGGCTCAGAAAAAGTAAGCTTTGAAATTTGTCACACTTTAGAATTGATCAATCACTTAAAGACCACGATGTATTGGCCAGAGCAAATAGATTTGAGCTTTAAGGGTGTTATGCCAGCAATTATGGCAGACAAAATACAATTGCAACAATTGTTTCAAAATTTATTGAGTAATGCAATTGCACATGTAGATAAGTCTAAGGGTCATATAGAAATTGGCTATAGTGATTTAGGTGAACTACATGAATTCTCCATCAAAGACAATGGTGTTGGCATTCCTAAGGCATATCAAGAAAAAATATTTGAGATATTTGAAACTTTAAGTACTGGAAGTGGTAGCAGTGGAATTGGACTGTCCATAGTAAAAAAAATTGTTCAACTACACGGAGGAGGCATCTGGGTAAAGAGTAAATATGGCGCAGGAGCCACCTTTTATTTCACCATCAGAAAAGACGTATCTTAAAGGGTTGGTACATTTAAAAATAAAGATTATGAGTGAAATGCCTAACTTTAATTATATTGATCAATTAGCAGACGGAGATGAATCTTTTAAGTCCAAACTACTTCAAGTTATAAAAAATGAATTTCCTTTAGAACTTGAACAGTACCGTGAAGCAGTTTCTTACAGCGACTTATCTAGAATAGCATCTGTGGTGCATAAATTGAAAAATAAAATAAGTATGTTGGGTTTGGAATCTAGCTATTTAATAGCCCAAGAATACGAAGAAAGTTTAAAGCAAAACAAGACTTCCAAAAATGAAAGTTTCGAAGAAGTCTTAACATTAATGACCGATTTTATAAATTCTTTTTAAATGAAAAATTGTGTAATTGTAGAAGATGAGTTTACCGCTCAAGAAGTGGCCAAACACTTAGCTGTTAAGTATGGTGACTTAAATATTTTAGGAACTTTTGACAATGCAGAAGATGCCTTGAAGTTCATTAATAAAAACGAAACAGTAGACATTGTTTTTTTGGATATACATTTGCCGGACATGAGTGGTTTTTCTTTTTTAGAAAATTTAACATCCACCCCTAAGGTGGTTTTGGTTACCTCAGATAAAAACTTGGCATTAACCGCTTATAATTTTGATTTAGTGGTCGATTATTTGGTAAAACCACTTCAAAAAGATAGATTTATAGAAGCAATTAATCAATGTTAAAAATAGACGGAGAATGAACTGTATTATTGTGGACGATCAAGATTCTGCAAGGCTTGTAGTACGACAATTGTGTGAAGGAATCAAAGACCTTGACATTATTGAGGAGTTCTCTAGTGCTATTGAGGCTATAAAATTTCTTAATCAGCAATCTGTGGATGTTATTTTTTTGGATATTCACATGCCAGGTTTTAGCGGATTTGACTTTGTTCAAACCCTAAAAAGTCCTGCACAAATTGTATTGATAACCGCAGATAAAGATTTGGCTATAGAGGCGTATGAGTATGAATCTATCTCCGATTATTTGGTGAAGCCAATCACACAAGAGCGATTTAATAAGTCTATGAATAAAGTGAAGAACAAGCTTCATAGAACCTCAATGATGCAACATGGTGGCTCCTCTAGTGATCTCATAGGTAATGATCTCTATATTAATATTGACCGTCGTTTAACTAAATTAAAATTCGACGACATTCTCTTTATCAAAGCCAAAGGAGATTATATAGATGTAAAGACCCATAAAGAAATGTATGTGGTTCATTCAACCTTAAAGAAAATAAAAGACAAACTCCCAGATAATATTTTTCTACAGACCCACAGGTCATACATCATTAATTTCACTAAAATTATTGATATTGAAGACAATTCAGTTTTGATTGAGAAAAATGTAATTCCCATTAGTCGTTCTAATAGACCAGAATTAATCAGAAGGCTCAATTTGTTGTAAATAAGCAATTTGCAAATAAATTAAAATTTAATTTGCAGATAATCGATGCTTTTTTTAGACGAGTGGTTTAGCCCCCCATTCAACCATATATTAAGGTGAGTTCGTCCTGACAAAACGTTTCTGTGTCCTATTTCAAAGTTTTCACCCGCTTCCTCTAATTATATTTATAAAGTAATTAGACACCGTATGGAACAGAAAATAGCCTCAAAAAAATTAAGTGGAATACTCACACAAGACAATCACATTCAAGTGTATAAGCTATGTTCAATAGATGTTGAAGAAGGCAGTATGACCTTGAGTATTTTAGAGACTTCTATTCAAGAGGCACAACAAAATTAACCATTTCCAGCACATTTTCATACCAGATCAAAAAAGGTCCATAAGCACCTCTATTTGATCAAAAATTATAAGCCTTTTTCCCCAAAGAATTATTGCTCAAGATAATGTGCTGTGAAATTTTTATAAAAGTAAGGGATGGTTTCAATACCCTTCAAATAATTCCACACCCCAAAATGTTCGTTGGGTGAATGTATGGCATCTGAGTCCAAACCAAATCCCATCAATACAGATTTTGCATTCAAAACTTCTTCAAATAAAGCCACAATAGGAATACTACCGCCACTTCTTTGTGGTATGGGTGTTTTTCCAAAGGTGGTTTCGTAGGCTTCTGCAGCGGCTTTATAGCCTATATGATCAATGGGTGTTACATATCCTTGGCCTCCATGATGTGGCGTTACTGATACAGTTACCCCTTTTGGTGCTATTAATTCAAAATGATTCTTAAATAATTGGGTAATCTCCTCCCAGTCTTGGTGGGGTACCAGTCTCATGGATATTTTAGCATATGCTTTAGAAGGAATCACTGTTTTAGCGCCCTCTCCGGTGTAACCTCCCCATATTCCATTTACATCTAAGGTAGGTCTAATAGCGTTTCTCTCATTGGTGGTATAGCCTTTTTCCCCATATACAGCAGCAATATCTAAAGCCTTTTGATAGGTCTCTAGATTAAATGGTGCTTTGGCCATAGCGGCACGTTCTTCGAGGCTTAATTCCTCCACCTTGTCATAAAATCCAGGAATGGTTATATGATTGTCTTGATCGTGCAAGCTTGCAATCATTTTAGTCAATATATTGATGGGATTGGCGACTGCGCCTCCATAAAGACCTGAATGAAGATCCCTGTTAGGGCCAGTTACACAAACCTCCACATAACTCAGTCCTCTAAGCCCTGTAGTGATAGATGGCGTGTCATTGGCAATCATACCCGTATCAGATATTAAGATCACGTCATTTTTCAATAATTCTCTGTGGGTCTTCACAAAATGCACCAAGCTATTACTACCCACTTCTTCTTCCCCTTCAATCATGAACTTCACATTACAGGGTAATTGATGGGTACTTATTAAGTATTCAATGGCTTTAATGTGCATAAACATTTGCCCCTTGTCGTCACAAGCCCCTCTGGCAAAAATAGCCCCTTCTGGATGTAGTGGCGTTTTTTTAACAACAGGTTCAAAGGGTTTTGAATCCCATAAATCTAAAGGGTCTGGTGGTTGCACGTCATAATGTCCATACACTAAAACAGTAGGTAAATGTGGGGCAATATTTTTTTCGCCATATACAATGGGGTGTCCTTCTGTTTCGTAAATTTTAGTGTGATCTATTCCAGCAGCTTTTAAAAAATCATGTACCGCTTGAGCACCCCTAGTTACCTCATTGTTATAAGCAGGATCTGCACTTATAGAGGCTATTTTGAGTAAATCAAAGAGTTCGTTTAGCAAACGTTCTTTGTGCTCTTGAATATATGATTTTGGGTCTAGCATATTTTTTATTTTAGTATGTAAAGCTACAAAAACTACTTTTTAAACTATAGGCCTTTTAATATTCAAATTTTACATTATATTTGCACTCCTTTTGCAGGCGTGGTGGAATTGGTAGACACGCTAGACTTAGGATCTAGTGCCGCGAGGTGTGAGAGTTCGAGTCTCTCCGCCTGTACAAAAGCAAAAAGCCCGATCATTTGATCGGGCTTTTTTTATTGATTTTTTTTGGTTGTATGACCTTTCTTGTAATGTTCCTCAAACCAAGTAGGAGATGCTATGTCTTGGTGGTATAGGTAGTCTGCTATTTTTTCAATATCCTCTTTGTTGAAAGCCTGGTAAGGCATCACACCAAATTTTCTTACAGCTCCTTTTAGTTTTGCTTTTTCTGAAGTTGGTTTTTCAACAAACGTCCACAAAGCCTCTTTAAAATCTGCATAGGTGGTTTTTTCATCTATATAATGTTTTTTTATAGCAATCATTGGCGGTGCTATTCGAGTATTCTCTGCGGAGCTCGGATGGTGACAAGCATAGCACTTAGTTTCTAGCAAAACCTTTCCTGGATGTTCATTTGTAAGCTCATTGGTTTGTGTAACGGTATGTGGCAAAGTGTACTCCTCAATTTCTCTACTTCTAAAACCTAATAAGGCTATGCTGGTCGCCGAGATTCCTAGTACTATTTTTTTGTAAATTTTCATGATCGATGGTTAAAAGTTAATATTTAAGGAGGCAAATAAATTTCTCCCTGGAGCTAAGATAGGCTCATTTGTGCCTCTCACAGACCTGTTGAGGTGTTCGTTGTAGGACCTATTTAATAGGTTGTTTACACCTGCGCTTAGCCTGGTGTTTTCATAAATGCTATAACCAATAGTAGCGTCCACTAGGCTAAAAGAAGGACTTGTTGTTTCTCCGTATTCTTTAGAAACCCTGGATTGTTCAAGAACGTGTCTGAAGCTCACTTCTGTTTGAAGTTTCCCTTTTAAATGATTTCCCATTAGGGTGTATCTAATGTCTAGAGGGGCTATTTCAGGGAGCGGTTCTTCTCTTTCTACATCTTGCGCTATGGTGTAAGCAATGCCCATTTGATGTTTAAATTGTGCACTTAGTTCTTGAGACCAATTAAATTCTAGCCCTGTTTTATAGGCTTTTTCAATATTGATATACCTTCTCACTCCAGGACTCATAGGCAGTCTAGGGTTCAGATCTGTATCTATATACGAACTGATAAAATCCTTTAGATAAGACGCGAAAAGATCTATGTTTATTTTTGATTTTGGGCCCACCCACTCAAAAGTAACATCTAACTGGTGGTTTATTTCAGGTAATAGGAAGGGGTTTCCAACAAGCTCATAAGGATCCAGTCCTACAGGGAAGTAATTGATGAATCTCTCTGTAAGACCTCCACTTCTCTGAGCTCTTCCAAACCAAGTGCCCAAAGTAACACTTTCAGATAACGGTTTTTTTAAACCAATACTAATATTAGGATTCCATTGAGTGCTTGTGTTTTTTAACCCATTTGCTTGAATGAATTCTAGGGTTGGTTTGTTTATGGTAGCGTGATTTAGTACTATTCTAGAAGATAAAATATACTGAATATTTTTCCTTTTAATATGATACTCAGCAAAAAGACCTCCTTTGCTAATGACGCCCTCTTGCCACGCGTTGTCTACTAGTGTTACTCCCGAGTTGGGCCCTTTAAAAAAACTTCGTTCTCTAATACCTTTAGCTCCTTCTATTCTAAGATCTGCTCCAGCATATAATTTTGATTCATCAAAAATCCAAACTCCCTCAGATCTTCCTCCATAATTAAACGTATTTGCATTGGTTGAGTTGTTAGACATTCTACCCGTCTCAGGTCTGAGTAAGTTATCCATTAAATGGTCTACGAAAGAAGCAAATAAAGTGGTGTTCCAAGAAAATAGATTCCTTTCTTCAAATCTAAGATCATGTCTTGCATTTAATAGCCAGGTGTGGTCTTTTCTTAAGTCCATGGGCAATGCAGGGAAATCTGCGTCTCTAGCTTTATTTTGAATGGCAGAAAACTTAAATTGGCTTAGCGCTGAGTGTTTAAAGCCTAAATGTAATCCTACACTACTTCTTTCAAAATTTGCTGCTACAGTGCTTCCGTTTCCTGCAGTATAATCATTCCCCTTAGACCATGAACCAAAAAAGGCAAGGTCCAGGCGCTTGTTCATAAAACCAATTTTAGCTTCATTTCTGCTGACGTCTCCATTTGTTTCAAACCCAGATGAGGCACGACCGTAATAGCTATTCTCTTCGCTAAAAGTTATTTGAGCAGGTATAAAATTTATGGTTCCACCAAAGCCAGTTCCAAACCTTAACGCATGCGGACCTTTTAAGATTTCAATTCTGTCTAGCATATTGGGGGCCATTTGACTAGTTGGAGGGTCCATTCTGTTTGGACAGGCCGCAATAGTACTCTGCGCACCATCTAATACAATATTCAATTGGTCGTATTTAAATCCTCTAATCACCGGGTCAAATCCATAGTTCCCTCCCTTTCTAATACTGCTCACCCCAGGGTTTTGCGTTAGAATAGCTGTAGCGTCATGGGCGAGTTGCTCTTGATAATCAATTTTAATTTTATCGATTGGTTTTTCACTGGGCCTAATCGCTAATACGGTGACGGGATGCAGGTTTATAAAATCTTCTTGTTTATAAAAGACTTTCTCTTTTATAGCCTTTTTAATGGCAGTTGCGTTTAGTTCCCAAGTTCCAAAGCTAAGGTGAGAGAGTTTCATGATTTCCTTATTTTCAAGATGAACAAGGATGGTACCGCTATGGTCAGAAATACCTCTTTGGGTTCCATATTGAAAAGTGGCGCCAATAATAGGCCTCATGGTTTCTTGATTAACTAATTTTATTTCATGTGTTTCCTGTGCTTGTGTCCAAAAAAAAGACATAAACAAGAGGAAAGGCACTAGAGTACCTTTGACTAAATTTGTCATCTGTAGATAGATATTTAAATGAATAAAACATTTTTCACTGCTAGAAATCTAGTAGTAATGTAGCGTCAGTTATGCGGCTTTATTTGGTGGATGAAAAATACCTAAAAGAAAAGGAGCGGAGATAGGCTCCATGTATCTGGGGTAGTTGGCGGTTTTAAGTACCACTAATGTTACTTTTGGAAATCTTAAAAATCTCTTTGTAAAAACAAATTCATATTTACTGTGTAGTAGTTGGGGAAATTCTTGTTCTTGACTTTGTTGTGATTCTTGTAGTTGTTGCATCAAATAACATTTGCCACCACATGCCAACTCTGGTTTTTCCTTATTAATGCAAAGGACCTCTCTAATGTATTCGTTATTTGCCAAAAAATCTCCCCATACAGCCAAATTCACCATGGGTTGTACATGGAGACATAGAAGTAATATAATGCTGTAAAACCTGGACATTAATTTTATTGTAAAAATACGATATGGCTTAGCTTTGGTGTGTAACTATTGTTACCAGAAACCTCATTAAATAATAAAATAATTACCGTGTACCTACCACCGTAATTTTCACTTCGTTCTCCAGAAGTTTCTTTCTAAATGTTTTAGAAATTTCTTTATCTGTAATAATTTCGTCAATATCAGAAAGTCCGCATATTTTGGCAAAGCTCCTTTTGCCAAATTTCGAGGCATCTGCTAATACAATGACTTTTTGAGCAGCGTCGATCATTTTTTTATTGAGTGCCGCTTCCTCTAAATTTGTGGTAGATATTCCGTAATTCATGTCTATTCCGTCTGCTCCCAAAAACAATTTACTACAAGAGATGTGTTCCAGCATATACTCTGCGTAATTTCCAATCACAGATGCGGCGCTGTGTCTCAGGTACCCTCCCAATTGTAAAATTTCAATATTCTCATGTTTAATTAAATGCATTACAACTGCTAAAGAAGGCGTAATTACAGTGAGCTTATTTTTGGGTTCAATATATTTTGATAGTGCCTGGACCGTTGTTCCTGAAGCTATCATGATAGCGTCATTTTCCGAAATTAGCGAAGCAGCCATTTGCGCTATGCCATTTTTTTCTTCAACAAACACCTTTTCCTTATCTAAAACGGTCCTTTCATTGATATAGGGGTTTTCTAAAGAGGCTCCTCCATGGGTTCTAAAAAGAAGGCCTTTTTGCTCTAAAAACTTAAGGTCTTTTCTAATCGTTACTGCAGAGACCCCCAGAATATTGCAAAGGTCAGATACCTCCAAGTGTTTTTCTTGGGTCAGTTTTTTTAAAATAGCACGGTGTCTTTCCATAATATGAGGTAAATATATAAAATGAAATAAAACGAAATAAAAAAATGCTTCAAAAAGTTCAAATTGGCATAATTGATGGATAATTAGATTTCGTTTTGTTTCACTTTGCTTATTATTTGTTACATTTGGAAACAGAAAAAATGTATTGCCCTATGTTTAGTAGAGAAAATCAAATACAATCACTTGAAAGCCATGACCTGTGGGATATTATCGTTATTGGTGGTGGCGCTACAGGTTTGGGCGTTGCTTTGGATGCTACTTCAAGAGGATACAAAACCTTATTGTTGGAGCAGGTAGATTACGCTAAAGGGACTTCTAGCAGGAGCACTAAATTGGTGCATGGCGGTGTGCGTTATTTGGCACAGGGTAATATAGATTTGGTTAGAGAGGCGTTGTACGAACGTGGATTAATGCTCAAAAACGCATCGCACTTAGTGCAAAACCAAAGCTTTATTATCCCAAACTACAGAAATTGGGATAATTTCTTTTATGGTTTTGGCATGAAGGTTTACGATTTGCTTTCGGGAAAATTGAGCTTTGGTACATCTAAATTTATTAGGGCGAAAGAGACCCTACATAGACTTTCTACTCTGAATAAGAAAAATTTAAAAGGAGGCGTAGTGTATCACGACGGCCAATTCGACGACGCTAGATTGGCTGTTAATTTAGCCCAAACTTGTATTGAAAATGGCGCCACACTTTTGAATCATTTTAAAGTCCAAAGTCTTAAAAAGTCCTCTAAAGGTTTGGTTAATGGTTTGCTTGCAATAGATCAAGAGACCCAAAAAATATATGATTTAATGGCTAAAGTGGTGGTTAATGCCACAGGTGTTTTTACAGATGAAATCCTTAAAATGGATCAAGCTCAAGCACCAAATACCATTCGTCCTAGCCAGGGAATTCATTTGGTTTTTGATCGAGAATTTTTACCTGGAAATGACGCCATTATGATTCCTAAAACAGACGACGGTCGCGTGCTTTTCTTAGTGCCCTGGCACAACAAGGTAGTTATGGGTACCACAGATACCCTAATAGACAGCCACAGTTTAGAACCCAAGCCTTTGGAGGAGGAAATAAATTTTATCCTCCAAACTGCCAACCGATATTTAAATAAAAAGGTACAACGTTCAGACGTGCGAAGTATCTTTGCGGGCTTGAGGCCGTTAGCTGCACCAAAAGATGGTAGTGAGAAGACTAAAGAAATATCAAGAAGCCACAAAATAATTGTTTCTCCCTCTGAATTAGTCACTATTACAGGTGGTAAATGGACCACTTACAGGAAAATGGCACAAGACACCATAAATAAAATAATTGCCCTTAAAAAATTACCCCATTCGCCCTGCCAAACGGTTCACCTAAAGATTCACGGGGCCCAAAAACAGTCAAATGTTCAAGATCATTTGTATATTTATGGATCAGATAAAAAATTCATTGAACAGCTCTATAAAGAAGATTCAAGTTTAAAAGAGCTGCTTCATCCAAGACTGCCTTACACTAAAGCAGAAGTCGTTTTTGCCGTGAGAAACGAAATGGCTAGAACTATAGAAGATGTTTTGGCTCGAAGGGTGAGGGTACTTTTTTTAGATGCTAGTGCTGCCATAGATATGGCAGAGGAAGTGGCCCAGATTATAGGGAGAGAATTAAAAAAAGACACAGATTGGGAAGCTGCTCAAGTAGCTTCGTTTAAAGTGTTGGCGCAACAATACTTATTAAAATAACCACCGCATGGATCAGTACATA
>Ga0209136_1000617_pt1 | contig 25061 bp, 24 predicted proteins | sample SaaInl0LU_22_DNA_FD_184640 | JGI IMG/M metagenome (GOLD analysis project Ga0209136, IMG submission 184640) | Marine microbial communities from expanding oxygen minimum zones in the Saanich Inlet - ESP_90LU_22_DNA (SPAdes) (version 2) | ecosystem: Environmental > Aquatic > Marine > Intertidal... | reverse complement strand
AGATATTAAGTCAAGTAATTAAAGAAACAGGGTTAAATACGTTTGTTATTAACCATACTGAATTACCTAGAGAATTATTTGATAGACAAATTCAAATATATAGAGAGAATGGATTCTCTAAGTTTTCAATTGATAAAATAGAATAGAGATATATAATTTCATATGGCTTCGTATAATTTAAAATTTAACTCAGACGATAGTGTAATTCGTCATATTATTATAGGTTTACTAGCAGACTTAAATAATAAAGTATATTTTCAAAGACAACTAGATAATAACACTAGAGTAACTGTAGATATACCTTTTTATTATTCAATTACTGGTGACGATCAATTTTTACGTGATCAATTCTTATTTACAACGGCTAGCGGTCCTGACTGTCATCCAGACAAAGGATTTGCCGATGGTAATTACGATCAAGTACCTAGAGGTGTTGTTAATTTAACTTCAGTTTCAGTTGATTCTAGTAAGCTAGTTAATAAAAGAAATCAAGGTAGTTATACTAAAATGAATGCAGATGGTGCTATGGAAGGCTATACGGCTGAATTTGAAGCCATTCCATTAACTATCGGGTTTGATATTGAGATATTAGTTAGTTCTACATTAGATGCTCTTAAAATCACTGAAATGATTATTAAAAGGTTATATAAATCTAATTATTATAATGTTGAAGTAGGTCATTTAAATGAAGGTACTTATAGATTACCGGCTTATTATGCCATGCCAGATGATTATGATATACAACGACCGCTTGATTTTACATTTGATGACAAAGAAAATTACAAGATCACATTACCAATAGAAGTTAATACACATATTCCAACTTTTGAATGGGATAGTGAAACACATATCGGTAATAGAATGTATGAAATTATAAATAACATTATTCCATCTATTGATAATAATGGAACTAATGGCGATACAATTACTATTGATAATAACGGACCCGCAACTAATCCAGAAGTGGCTCAATCTATTATAAATCCACCGACAAATAATATATTAAATATAGTAGGAACTAACAAATCTTATAATTTTGTAGACGGATCAATATCCTCAAACTTAATAATAAATTCAGATTCAGACAATGTAGAATCAACATTAATCGCAATAAATGATGATGTTACAATTAGCACTATTAATTTCCCGGGAATTGATGATATTACTATCTTAGAAAATGGATCTATAACAATTAAAAAATCAAATGATGTTTGGTATGTGGTTAGTGAAATTAATTCGATAATTTCATACAATAATTAAAGATATATAAATTAATAAAATAAAATAAAAACTTATGAAGACTAATATTTTAGCACCTTTTATTAAAGTAGAAGAATCATTTAACTTTTATGTTAATGGTAGAGCTTTTGAAATGAAAGATAATAATTTAAATTTAATAGAATCATTTGGAACTGAATTGAGAAATTCAATTGCCGCTTTTGAATCTTTTGAATTTGGATCAAATAATATCAAATGGTTCCATGGAGCTAGTAAATTTATATTTGATATTAATGAAAATAAATTTAAACACAATGATTCATTAATTGAAGGTAATACTTTTACAAACCACGTATTGGCTAGTGGAATGGTTAGATATAATGAAAAACAAAAGGCAGAATTATTTGAATCACTTCCAACTTTATTAGAAAACTTTATTGTATTAGATTTTGCAGCAACTTTTGAAGGTAATAATAATATAGTAGATGTATTTAAATTAGATGAAAAGGTATATGTTTCAAGATTCAATACTGAAAACCGTATTGCAAACTTCTTTTTAGCTGAAAATGCAAATGCAGCTGTAGATTATGTTACTGAAAAAACTGGAGAAAATGCTTTATCGTTTTTATCAGAATTAGTAGAAGGTCAGGCTAAAGAATTAGCAACAAAAGAAGCTAAGATTGCTGAATGTAATGAAATGATTGCTTTCTTAAAAGACCAAAGAGGTTTATTAGCCGAAGCAGATAAGTCAATTCCAGAAATTAAAGCAGCTGATGTATTAATTAATGAAGAAATTACAAACTGGGAAGCTAAGATTGTAGAATTATCAACAGTAACTGAAGCTAATGCATGGGATAAACTTAACAAGGCAGCAGAAGATATTTATGGTGAATTTGGTTTTGCAACATTAGATAACGATCAAATGTCAAAACACATTGATATGAAGAAGGCTGATAAATTAGCTGATAAAATGTTTGGTGAAACTGGTTTTGCATCTTTAAGTGAAGAAGATATGGAAAAGTTGATTAACAAAAATTCAAAGATTTTAAAATAGATTTAAAAACTAATTATAATATAATAAAAGGACCCATATGGGTCCTTTTATTTTTAAGTATAGTAAACAATTTAATATAATTGCATATAATATTAAATAAATAAATTATAAATTCAATGCCTAGAAAAAAGAACTATTTAAATAACAAAGACTTCCATGCTGCTATGTCAGAGTCTAAGGAATTAGACGCATTAACACCTACTGCAGAAAAGATGTTAATGTTATTAGCAGAAAAGGCTATTAATAGAATGAGATACGTTAATTCAGACGATAGAGATGACTGCCTTCAATTTGCAATGTTAGATTTATTAAAATACTGGAGAAACTTTAATCCAAAATATCCAAATGCGTTTGCTTATTTTACAGAAATAGCAAAGAGAGGATATGCTAAAGGTTGGAATAAAATACACCCAAAGAAATATGGTGGAACTATTTCAATTGATGGTATTGGCGGTTCTAGTGATGATCAAAGTGGTATATACTCGATATAATGTCAATTAAAAATGTAAAACCTACTTCTAATTCAAACTTCAATCAGGGTTATTTTAAACCAAAGAATCCAGAGAAGTATATTGGTCCTACTCCTATTATTTATAGAAGTTCATGGGAACGTAAGTTTTGTATTTGGTGTGATGAAAACGACAAGGTATTGAAATGGTCTAGTGAACCGGTTGAAATTAAATATTGGTTTAGAAAAGACAATAAAGCACATAGATACTACCCAGATTTTTATTTTAAACAATTAAAACAAGATGGTAGTGCTATTGAGTATTTAGTAGAAATAAAACCAAAGTCTCAAATTACCAAACCTAAACCACCTAAAAAGAATTCACGCAAAGCATTAGAATCATATAAATTTCTTGCAGAGCAGTATGTAAAAAATATGGATAAATATAATGCAGCAAAAGAATATTGCCAAAATAGAAATTGGCAGTTTATTGTTTTAACAGAAGATACTATATTAAATGGGTTACGTTAAGCGAGAAATAAGGAGATTAACCAAAGAAGCTGGTAGTAAATCAAATGCTAGGAGTTTGGCTGAAGACTGGTATAATGAAGCAGTAAGAAGCAGGAGTATTAAAGAAGCTACTAAAGTACGTACTAGATTTCAACCCGGTAAAATTTATGTTTTTAGATATTCTCCAGTCACTGAAAATTTACCATGGTTTGATAGAAACCCAGTAGTATTGGCAATAGAGCAGGTAGATGGTAATGATTTAGGTATTAATTTAAACTTATTACCTGTTAGTGTTAAGGAACAATTGATGGATGATCTATATAATAGAATGGAAGGACAGATCAATAATGCTTCAACAGGAAATAAAAATAATAATGCAACCGCTCAAAATCCATTAAGAATAACATATAATGGTATGAAAACATACTTAAGTAGATTTGGATGTGAGTTTGCAATAAGACAATATAAACCTAATAGAAAGACATCACAATCGGTTGTAAGTTATCAAAGCTGGCCAAAAATTGCATTATGTGATTTTATTGCTTTAAATGGAGCAACAGTTAGAGGTATTAGGTTATTATTTTCAAGAAGATAAAATTATGATATATAAACAAAATCAATACAAAATATAATGGCAGGATTTGTAGATAGAAACGGCCCATTTAGTTATGGTAAAAAAACATTTACATTAAAAGATACTTTAAAAAAGTTATCTTCTTTTGGAATGTATTACGATGATTTAGTCTTAAGACAATCACAATCAATTGGTCCTATGGAGGATGCAATTGGTTATGGTCAAATAAATCAAATGGGAATTGATAATGACGATTTATATGGTGCATTCGCAGCTCTTTCAATGGCTGATACGAATATGCGTAAAAATATACCGTTCTTTGATCAAGAATACCAAGGTAAGCGTGAAGAGCTTAGATCATTTTCAACATATGATGAAATAGAAGATATTTTAGATATTTTATGTGATGAGACAGTTGTATATGATAACAAGAATTTCTTTGCCAATCCTGAAATTATTGGAATGGATGTTTCTGAAGATGTTGATAAATTTATGCATAAATCGTTTAGAGACATTTACCAATACTTTGGATTTAATTCAGATCAATCTGCATGGTATTATTTCAGAAAGTTCTTAATAGATGGTTATTTGGCTTTTGAAATTATTTACAATCCAGAACAAACTGAAATTATAGGATTTAAAGAAATAGATCCAATTACATTAGTTCCAGGATATAACAAAGAAGATGGTAAAAAGGTATGGACTCAATTTAAAGATGATCCAGTAAAAGAAAGAGTATTATATGATTCACAGATCATTTATATTTCTTACTCATCTATTACTACGAAATCACGTGTAAGTTATTTAGAAAGATTAATACGTTCTTTTAACTTAATGAGAATTATGGAACATACCAGAGTAATCTGGGCCGTAACAAACTCATCTTATAGAATGAAATTTATCATCCCAGTTGGTGGTAAATCTAAAACTAGGGCAAAACAATCACTTGCTCAGTTAATGAATAATTATAAAGAAGTTGTAGACTTTGACTTTGATTCTGGTAGTTTAAGTACTAATGGAAAACCAATGTTACAATTTAATAAAGAATACTGGTTACCGAGTAAAGATGGTGAACAACCAGAAATTGAAACATTAGGCGGTGAAGGTCCAGAGTTATCTGACACAGAAGCTCTTAAATATTTCAGTGATAAACTTAAAATGGTTTCTAAAATACCATTTAATAGATTTATGTATGAAGATGGCGGTGGAGACTTTAATTTAGCTGCCGATGGTATGATTAGAGATGAAATTAAATTCTCTAAATTTATCAAACGTTTAAGAAGTACTTTCCAAGAAATTTTAGTTAAGCCATTATATATACAAATGTGTTTAAAATATCCGGAGTTTAAAGACGATCCAAGATTTAAAACACAGATATCATTACAATATATTGAAGAAAATATGTTTGCAGAATTAAAACATATGGAAATCATGGAACGTAGAATTGATTTTATATCTTCATTAAAAGATTCATTAGTAGAAACAGATCCAGTAACTATGGAAGAAGATTTCTATTTTGATATGGAATTCTTAATAGATAGATATTTAAAATTATCACCAGATGATAAAGCAGCTAATAAATCATATAAAGCTAGAAAAGCAGCAAAGGATGCTGAAGAACCTGAGGTTGATCCAATGGACATGGGCGGATTTTAAAAAAGGGATACATATATTATGAAAAGAATAAAATTATTTGAAGAGTTTATTTTAGAAAAAGAAATGAACGAGATCGTAGACTTAGTACATGTCTATGATAAAAGCGGAGAATTGTTCGGTACTGGAGAGTTAGTTAAAACTAAAGGTAAAAAATCATTAATTAGATGGGATGGTTCAAATGAAGAATGGATCGATTCAAATTTAGTTAAGATGGTAGAATCAACAGTCTCTGAAAAGAGAGAAGATGTTGGTAAATACAACACTGTTAAGAAAGTAATTGCTAAATTAGGTAGAAGACCAAGCGAACAAGAACTTGCATCGTTTATTAATGATAACTATTATGATGTTACAGAAGTAGAACGTGGTGATGATGATCCAAGTGCAAATGATAAAATTGCAGACCTAGTAGCATTCTATAAGTTTGATATTGACGATTGGGAAATTGCATGGTTTGATGCTCAGAATGAATCAGTAGTTACTGAAGCAAAGGACAATCTTTATCTACAATTACATAAAAAATACGCTGAACAAATCAAAGGTTTAAAAGCTAAAAAGATTAAGAGATTAACCGATTTAGTAAGTGTACAAAGATGGTCAATGGAAGATAGAGAAGATTATTTCGATATGGATTCTAAGAAAAAGAAAGAACTTTCAGCAGAATACAGTGAAGAAAGAAAACTGTTTAAGAAATATATTGCTGGTGATGAATCAGTGATGTTACCTAAAGGAACGGAAGCACTTGCAGAATCATCAGTTAATGAAGAAGCTATCGAAGTAACACCAGATTCAAAAGTTGTAGTTGATAATTATACATTAGATGATGCCGAAACAGAAATTAAATCAACTGAAATTATAGGAGCAATTGTTAGTTCTAATAGTGAAGATGAATTTTTAGATCATTTTTATAAAGAATATGGTAATAGTGCATTCACAGAAAATGATATTTCTACATTAATTTCATATTATCAAGAATATAGAGAAGAGGTAAATGCTGAAGAAACTGAAGCAGAAGAGGAAGCAGAAGGTGGTGATGAAAAAGATCCATTGGCAGACTTAGGTATTTAAAAATAAAAAAGTAAAAATATCGATTTTTTAGATTGATATATAATAGTATATAATACAAATATAATAAAATAATAATATGAACACAAAGGATTTATTAATCATAGAAAAATCATCCTCTGAATTAAAATTTTCATCGGAAGATGGTAAATATGTATTAGAAGGTGTCTTTGGTGAGTTAGATAAGAAAAACCGCAACAACCGTATTTATACAGCGGAAGAATATCTACCACAAATCGAAGCTTTACAAGCTAAAATTAAAGCTTCTAAATTATTAGGAGAATTAGACCACCCTCAAAATTTTGATGTTTCTTTAAAGAATGTATCTCACATTATAGAAGAAATAAATTACGATGAAGGTAATAAACAAATTAAAGGACGTATCCGTTTATTAGATACAGATGCCGGGCGTCAAGCAAAGGCATTAGTAGATGCTGGAGTACCACTTCAAATTTCAAGTAGAGCTGCCGGTGCGGTAGAATCTAATGGTAAGGTTAAAATTAAACAATTATTTACATACGATTTAGTAGCAGATCCTGGATTTGAAAATGCTGAATTGGTTAGAGTAAATGAATCTTACGGTTTCTCAATGGATGATGACATCCAAATTTTTGAGATAAATAAACAAGAACAAACACAAATTATAACAGAAAATAAACCAGAAGAAAAAATGGCTGAATCAAAATTTATCACGGTTGAAGACTTTAACAAGTATTCTAAGTACTTAGCTGAAGAAATTAAGTCTCTTAAAGAAGGCTTAAATGAAGCTAACACTAAGGAAGATGAGTCTACGACTACTAAACTAGAAAACTATGTTAATTATCTTAGTGAAAAACTAGATCAAGCAATCCAATACTCAGAACATATTGCTGAAAAAACAGATCAATCTATACAATACTCAGAATCTTTAGCTGAAAAATTAGATCAATCTATTCAATATTCAGAGCACCTTGCAGAAGGTATGGAAAAAATTAAAGGTTACACTAACTATTTAGCAGAGTCTTATAATGAAGGAGCAACAACTCATGAAAATCTTTTAGAGTATATTGACTATTTAAAAGGTAACTTAGAAAAAGTAACTGAATATGCTGAATATGTAGCTGAAACTGTAAACACTAATTTAATCGTTGAATCTGATGATGAAGGTGCTGGTAAAGAAGTTGAAGAAATAGAAGATGAGCAAGATAACAAAGATGTTACTGAGCCAACAGTAGATGCTGAAGGTAAAGAATATGAACACGGTGAAGAGAAGTCAGATGATTCTAAAGAATTAGAAGATGATTTAGAAGGTAAAGGAGATGCCGAAGGTGAAGAAATTTCTGAGGCTGGAGAAGTTGAAGAAGGTAATGCTTTCGGAGACGCAGTTAGAAAAGCTAAAGAAGCTGGTGAATCTGAATTTGAATTCGACGGAAAAACTTACAAAGTAGAAGAAGATAGAGCTGAAGAAATCGAAGACACTATAAATGACGAAGGAGAGCCGGAAGCTGCTGAAGAAGATGAAAACTTAGTTGCTGAAGAAGATGATACATTAGATGCTTATAAAAATTCAATCACTGAAAAATTACAAGCATTAATTAATAAAGCTGAAGAAAAGAAAACTACAGAGCCACACTTCTTCCGTTTTGTATCTGAATCTACTCGTAACAATTTTAATGAATTAGAAACTGCTGATAAATCTAAAGTATTAAACGCAGTTGAAGGTAAAGGATTCTTAACTGAAGGTCAAATCTTAGGATTATGGAATGCTGCATTAATTACAGATGCTCCAAATTCAAATGAGCCTAACGTAATTAAAATGATGCCAAACGAATATAAAGAAACATTTTCAAGGTTATCAGAAGCTAAAAAGAATCAAATCTTAGCACAGTCTAAATATCACAAATTAGAAACTCAATATCAAGTAACTAATTTCTGGCAAACAAGAGACTTAAGAGAAACTGCTCAAGTAATGGAAAAAGTTGAATTAGTAAATGAATCAAAAGAGGAAACTAAATCATTACCATACGATTTAACAGGAGTACAAGAGTCTTTAGCTAAAAGATTTAAAAAGTAAAATATAAAAAATAATTTTTAAAAAAACCATTTTTTTAAATTTTTACACAGATAATATAGATATATAATAATATCAAACAATAACAACATATCGATTATCAGTTAAGAAGCAAAAGACTGAAAAGCAATCGAAATAAATAAAAACCATTAAAAAAAATAAAAAACAAAATGGCAAATTTAATTAACGAATCTGAAATCAGATCAACATGGTCGCCGATTATCGAATCTGCAACTGGTGTGAATGAATCAGAAAAATTAGCTTGGATGTCGACTTACTGTCACAACCATAAACTTTATGAAGACGCAAACATTATGTCTTTAGACCCAACAATGAACTTAGCAGGTATGGGTGCTGCAAAATTCCCAACTGCACATGGTGTAGCTGATGGATCAGGAGACAAAGCTCCTTCATTATTACCTTTAGCAATGCAAGTTGCTGCTCAAACTGTAGGTTTAGATTTAGTACCTGTAGTTCCTATGGCTGGACCAATGGGATTATTATCTTACTTAGACTTTACTTATGAAGGTGGTCAAATTGACGGTAATCAAAATGCTCCAACCCCAACTTACATCAAAACTACATCTGCTGTACAAGGTGTTGAGACTGGTGATGCAGCTGATCAATTAGTAGGTACTTCAAGAATTGATGGAAAAAACATCATCAAATTAGTAGAAAATGCTGATGTTAACCCTATTACAGGTGTTTACGCTGATGCTGAATTAGTAAAAGCTTTAGAAGATCACATTAAAGGATTTGTTGCTGCTGATGAAGATGGTAATCCATTCTCAAGACAAGCTGGTGAATCAACTCCAGATAAAGTAATGGGATTATCTTTATTCTCTAAAAGTGTTGCTGCTGAAACTTTCCAAGTTGCTGCTGCTGTAACTAGAGAGCAAGTACAAGATTTAAAACAATTCGGTGTAGATGCTGTTGCTCAAGTTGAGTCAGTATTAACTAACGAATTAACTCAATCTATTAACCAACACATCTTGAAAAACATTAGAACTCAAGGTATTTCTAACGTAACTAAAGCGTTTGGTGGTGCAACTTCATTTGATATTGTATTAAGAGGTGGTGCTGCTTTAACAGGTGGTGAAACAGTTGCTTCTGAGCAAAGAAAAATCTTAACTCAAGTTTTAGCTGCTGCTAACTTAATCGCAAACAGAGGACGTAGAGGTGCTGGTAACTTCGCAGTTGTTGGACCACAGGTTGCTACAGTATTACAATCAGTTTCTGGTTTCGTAGCTAACCCAATGAACAACACATTCACTCAATCTGCAGGAGCAATCTATCCATTAGGATCTGTTGCTGGAATCAATGTTTACACTGATCCAACAATGGCATGGGGTGCTGAAGGTAACGGTTATCAAGTAGCTGTTGGTAGAAAAGGTGACGGAAACGGACCTGGATTAGTATTCATGCCTTACTTAATGGCTGAATCTGTACAAACAATCGCTGAAGGAACTATGGCTCCTAAAGTTGCTGTTAAGTCAAGATTCGCATTAGTTGAAGCTGGATTCCACCCAGAAACTCAGTATGTTACTTTTAACATTGCTAGTGCAACTGGCGATGCTGCATGGACTAACTTAATCAACTTAGCTTAATCTTAGATTATACTAAATATTTTAAAAAGGGGAAATCTTTCGATTTCCCCTTTTTTATTTAATTAATACAGATATATAGAATATAAACAAAACTAAATATGATGAAAACATTTAACAATTGGTATAATTTAATTAATGAACAGATATCTGAACCTACAGTTGCGACTAAAGAACCTACTGTAGCAGCAACCGAACCTGCTATAGCAACTACAGAACCTAAAAGTAATAGAGAAGTTATTATTAATGATGTAGATTCTATTATGACTTCATTAGAAACTCTTTCTAGTGAATTAAAAGAAAGTTTAAAATTAGAAGAATCTGATTTAGTGGTTAATGAAGCTAGTGCAGGAGATATAATTAAACAGTGGTTTATTAGTATGAAAGCTGCTAAGGCACAGCAAAAAGTTAATAAAATTAAAATGAATGCAGCAGATCTTGAATTTGCAGCAGATCAAGCAGATGGCGATAAGGCAAAGGCAATCAAAGCTAAATTACCAAAAGTAAAACTACAAGCAACTGAACTTCAAAAAATGGTTGATGATAAATTCAGTAGCAAAGGAGCTATTGTAGATGCTAGAATTGCTAAAGAAAAAATTAAAGGACAGCTAGAGATCATTAAAAGAACTACTGGTATGGAAGATGATCCAAATAAAAAAGCAGATCTTAAGACTAAAATGAAAGAATTAGTTCAGAAGGCTAAAGAAGAAGAGCAGGCAATTGAAGACTTTGAAGATAAAAACGCAGAACAGATTAAAAAAGAAAAAGAAAGACTAGAACAAGAAGCAAAAGATAAGAAAGGCGGCGGTGAACCAAAGGAACCTAAAGACGGTGAAGAGTCTAAAGACGGTGAAGAGTCTAAAGACGGTGAAGAGTCTAAAGACGGTGAAGAGTCTAAAGACGGTGAAGAGTCTAAAGACGGTGAAGAGTCTAAAGACGGTGAAGAGTCTAAAGACGGTGAAGAGTCTAAAGACGGTGAAGAGTCTAAAGACGGTGAAGAGTCTAAAGACGGTGAAGAGTCTAAAGACGGTGAAGAGTCTAAAGATAAAAACTCTAAAGACGGTAAATTAGCAAGGTTAAATGATTTAATGAAAAAGGCTAAAGAATCTGGTGATGAATCAAAGATTAAAAAAATACAAGATTTAATTGATAAAGTTTCCGCTAAAGAATCTTGGCAAATAGAAGGTACTAATCTAGGAATGATATTAGAATCAGAAATAACTACTTTAGAAATGAGTTTTAAACTAAACGAATCTAAGTATGCAAATTTAAGTATTAAAGATAAATTTTCTAGATTATTATAATTTAGAATTAGAATTCTTTTTTGCTAATCTCATAAAATCCTTTTGCTCTCGCAAGAGGATTTTTTTTACATATTTACGAAAAGTAATAGAAGATTTTAATATCCGGTTATCTACTGCACCTCCTAGCGTATCATGGTACTTGGGATGTACAAAGTTTTTAGCACTAAAGTTATCAATTTTAGCTTCAATTGGTAAATCACTTAAAGCACATTTCCATTCAATAGTCTTATAACTATCCTTTAATTCATCTAATTGTGAAAATTCATTTTTAGACCAATCATAATAATATTTGCTATTCTTATCAGACATATGATATCTACAAATCTCAAAAATGATATGTAAGAATTGATCACTTTGAGCTCGTTCTTTTAATATTGGATGTTCTAATAATAATCTACGTTGTTGTTTTGAGATTGAATTATATTTAACACCATATCGATTTCTTGGATATGGACCTCCAGTCCTTTGGATATTAGGATATTTTTTATTATATGCCATATACTATTTATCATGAAACATTTATGCTATAATTTATATAATTAATATAAAATTTATATATATGATCCAAGCTTTATTTACTGAAAAATACAGACCTAAAAATCTAGAAGATTTAATATTACCTGATATGGTAATGAATAAATTTAAAGATGGTTTAACACAAAATACATTACTAGCCGGAAGTGCAGGAACTGGTAAAACTTCTACTGCAAAGGCTATTGTACAACAGTTTGAATTACCATACTTATATATTAATGCCTCTACGGATACTTCGGTTGATGTGATTAGAACTAGAATTACAGATTTTTGTTCTACTATGTCAATCTTAGATGATCGTGATAAATTTAAAGTAGTTATTTTAGATGAGGTTGATGGTGTATCTGACCAATTCTTTAAAGCATTAAGGGCTACTATGGAACAATTTGCATCTAATAGTAGATTTATTGCTACATGTAACTATATTAATAAGATACCAGATCCTATATTAAGTAGATTTGAAGTAGTTAACTTTGATTTTAATAAAACAGAAGAGGCTGAACTGACAAAAAAGTATATTCGTAGAGTATATGATATTTGTGGTAAAGAAGGTATGGCTATCGAAAAACCAGCATTGGTTGAATTTGTTCGTAGAAACTTTCCAGATTTAAGAAGTACACTTAATAAGTTACAAGGTTATAAATCACAAGGTACTACTAATATTACAGTCGAAGATGTTAAAAAATTCAATTCCGTATATAAAGATATTTTTGAATTAATATTTAATGAGACTAATCCAGTCAAAAACTATCAATATTTAGTAGGTGAATATTCTAATCGAGTAGATGATGTTTTACAAACTTTAGGTGAAGAGTTCATTGAGTATATTCAATCAGAAAAACCAAACGCAGTTAAGTTTATTCCACAGATTGCAATTGTAGTGGCAGAACACCAGGCACAAAGAACTTTAGTGATTGATGCAGCTATTACAATGCTATCGTGCGTATATAAACTTCAAGAAATAGTTCGACAATAATTTTTATTTGTCATTAAAAATAGTTATATTTGTATATAACATAAAACTAATATTATGAAATTAGCAAAACACACTTTATTAATTGATGGTAATTACTTTCTACATAGTAGATTATTTGTATTACCAAGAAAAAAAGGTACTCAATTACTAGGAGACCATAAGAGCCAATCGCAATTAATGCGAAAGTTATCTATTGACTTCGCGTCAGAGCTTCGTAAAATGGCGCCATTTATTGATCAGGTTGTTGTTGCTGTAGATGCTAAATCATGGAGAAAGGATTTATTTCCAGATGCACAATATAAAGGAACTCGTACTCAAGATGATTCAATTAACTGGAAAGGTGTTTTTGATGTATATACCCAATGGCAAGAATTATTAGAAAAACAAGGTGTGGTTATTCATAGGATTAATGGAGCTGAAGCAGATGATGTTATCTTTGGTTGGTCAACTCAATTAAACAATGAAGGTAAAAACTGTATCGTATGGACTGGTGATCGTGATTTAATCCAATTAGTTAACTATAATACTGCCATGGACTCATATACTCTATGGTATTATAATAGTAAACGTAAATTGATTACATTTGATGGATTTACAGATTTATTAAATAATGATAGACAAGAAACATTAACTAATGAAGAGCTATTATTTGATATGTCATCTACAAATGCCATGGGTAATAAATTAGTAGATGATATTAAATCATGGTCCGATAAAAACAATGTACAGTTTGAAAGTGTTAATTGTGATGAATTTATTTTCAGTAAGATCTTACAAGGTGATAAAAGTGATAATATAAAAAGTGTTGTCAACTGGACTAAAACTGCAAAATCAGGTCGTATCATGAATTATTCTATTAGTGAAAAGATTTCATTTAAAGTATTAGATCAATTTACAGCAGAGAATGGTGAATTTAGAATCGATATGTTTTTCAATCAAGATTATTTAGATAAAATAGTTGATATAATTCATAAGGTGGTTGGTAAATCTACCGTTGAAGATATACGTACTAGATTTAACCAAAACCTAGATCTAATGTTATTGCATTATAATACTATTCCAGAAGCAATACAGAATGAAATATACAAGAGCATCGAATCGGATTTAGATGTAAAACCAGATTTTAAGGTATTATCTAAGATGGAAAGTATTTTAGAAGGTACTGAATGGATAGAAAAGAAAGGAGATAGTGCACCATCGGGTTACGATCCATTTGCAGGATTATCACCAACTCCAAAAAATACTAAATTAGATAGTGAAACCACTAGTAAATTATTTTAAGGTAAAAATATGTTAGACGAAACAAAGCTGTTTGATTTTATAAAAATAATGTTCACTAAGCCTGGTGAATATAAAAAGATAAAAAACTACAACAAGAAGAGACACCATTTTATGGTAAATCGCTTCTTTGCTATTAAATTTCCAGCAAATGCTCAATTATTTAATCGTAATGGTATTAATCCAATTGCAGTTATTGATAGTTGGTCTTTGGTAGCTGCCAGATTTAAAAGTGTGCCTTTTTGGATTTATACTAAAACTAAAAAAACTTCTAAAAAATCTAATAAAAAAACAAGCAAATATATACCTAGTGATGAAGTAATTAAAATCTTCATAGACAAAAATGAAATTGGCATTCGAGAATATAAAGAACTTGAGAAATACGCCAAGGATGATTTATACCTGCAACTAGAATCAATTGAAAATTCAATTAAAGTATATTAGCGAGATTTATGAAGATAATAGAATTAAGTTTATTCCCGACATCTATCGATGTCACGTTATATAAATATAACTATATAGACAACAATCTATGGGTTCAAATAAAAAATCTAGTAGATTATATTGAAATTAATGAAAAGTCCATTATAGTATCCAAGGATCAATTAAACGCAATTTTATTACAGAATTATAAAGATGATCTTGATGTAATAAATTCTACAGGATCTAAGTTTTTTCATAATAGAGTAAATACTATATATTTTATATGGATGCTCCTTAAAGAAATGAAAAATCTAGAATATGTTAAAATATCATTAAACACAGATAAATCATATACCAGAATATCTACTAATGATGAGGGTTCTAAAACTATTGATTTTGATTTTAAGATATTAACAATGACTCTTAAACTCTCTGACGTTTTTAAACATGATGAAATAAAGATAATTAATTCAGTATTACATGAATTAAATATACTAAAACCAGATGAACCTTACGTTAATATAAGTGCTTTAAAATTAATAGATGCTGTTGATGATTATTTAGCTATATTAGAAGAAAATAGTGAAGTGCTTTCAGAATCAGCTTCAATTATAGCAGACTTTTTAGAATTATTTACTTATAAAATAGAAAGAGATAATCCACTAACTCTTTTAATAACAGACTATTAAAATATTAGATATATAGATTAAATAAATCTGTATACATTGAAGATATTAAAAGATTTTGGTAAACGAGAGGCATTGATTTACATTATAGTATTTCTATGGGTATCATTAGGTATTATGGCTTTTTGGAAGGGTGCTAGTCTTTCTGACTTAGCAGTATATTTTGGTTCATTAACCACATATGCTGCTACTTATATTTGGACTGAAAGTAAAAGACCAAGTACTAAATCCGGAATTTTAAAAGCAGGTCCATCTTCAAGGAGAGAAATGATGATATATGCCATGGTTTTCATATGGGCAATCGCAGGTATAGTTGCAATTTGGTTTGCGGCTAACTTAGAAGAATTGTCAGTTTACTTCTTTTCATTAACAGGTTTTGTAACATCTTGGTTAGCCGGTGAGGCTTATAAACCAGAAGATCAAATTAATAAAAAATAAATTAAATGGTAACAGGATATACTGCAACTGAATACGGTGATTACTTAATAGCATCTTTACAAGAACCTTACTACAATACAATCAAAGTATTAGACTGGGAAATTGTAGCTGGTGTTCAAAATTCAATGACTATCGGAACTGTTAGTACTACAGCTGGTTCAACCACGCTTTTAGGTACCGGTACAGATTTTACAGTATTTTCAGCTGGCGATGAAATTATTTTAGGAAATACAACTTTTGAAATTGCTAGTATTAGCGCTCAAAATGTATTAGAACTAACAATAGCACCAACTTTTACAACTACTAATTTAGAATATTATTTACCAGTTAACGATAATAATAAATTTGAATATGAGTATAGATGGTCACATACCAACAGTGAATTTTCAGAGTTTAGAGAATTAAATGAAGGTATTGCAATTGGTGATATAAAGTCATTAATGTTTGATCCATCAAAACCATTGTGGATTGATATAAAGGCTGAGGTTGCATCATTATCTGCTGGTCATAGTATTTCAATAATATCAGTTACATTTACCTTAGAAACCGACTCTGGTGTTATAGAAAGCTGCCCACAGTTTTGTGTGGAATGTACGGATCCTTTTGCAATGGATGGTTGTGCAAATATTAAAGTTTCATGTGATACAGATACTTTTAATCCGTATCAATTAACTAAAAGTGCTACCATTTATAAACAATTAGTAGGTATTACTAATAATATTTTTGGACATGAAGTAACTTATTTTAGAACCGAATCAGACGCTAGAACTGAAGATGTTATCTTGATGGAGTATTCACTACATAATGTGGTTGAAAAAGCTACTGTTAAGATTTTAGTTCCTGATAATGAATTTCCAGATGAAGCAAATACTTATGATATTTTTGGTATGGAATTCGCGGAGTTTGAAATCCATATTGTGGCAGAAGAGTTTGAACGCGTTTTCGGATTAAATAAGAAGCCTAGAAACAAAGACTATATGTATATCCCAATCATTAATAAAATGTATGAGATCGAGTCTATGTCATTGGCTGATGAATTTAATCGAGAGCATTCATACTGGAGAGTTAAATTAGTTAAGTATCAAGATCGAACATCAGTTATTAAGGGCGAATTTGAAGATGATACAGATGCTTTAGTAACTGGAGTAGAAGAAATCTTTGGCGAAAAGATTCAAGATGAATACGAAAAAAATACTAAACCCGAACAATTCCAAACAGTTTCTACATTATACCGAGATGGTATTAGACAATTTGCAGATAGGAGTTTATCTATTATCGATTATGATTTAAAAAATAGATGGACTGTTATCAGTAAAAACTATTATGATTTAAAAAATATAACCACTAATAATACTGCAATCTTATATACAGTTCCTTCTAAATTAAGTTTAACTGAAAATTTAGGAATTAGTTTATGGTTTTCACCACAGTTTAACAACACAGATACGACAGAGTATGTCCTATTTGGTGATATCGCAGCTATAGGTGGATTTAAAATTTATATTAGTAATACTAAATTAAAGGTTGTGGCTAGTTCAATAGAACATGAATTTAATCATGGGTTGACTTTTAGTAATAGTAGTTGGTATGGTTTAATTTTAAATATTAGCAATACATTCTTACAATTAAGTGCTTCTATTTATAGATTAGATTCAACAAATAATAGTGGTATGATACCTGGTCAAAGACCTCAAGATGCTTCTAATAATTTAATTCAAGAATATACAAATATTATAGAAATGCCACAGGAGTTAATATGGAATCCAAATGAGAATTATCACTTAAGAGGTAATAATACGTATATGACTAATATTAGAGTGTTTGAGAAAACAATAGAGCTTGAACAACACCATAATATTTTAAATCAATATGTTGTTAGAGACAATCAATTATCTAATTTGATTGATAATGCTATTCCAAGCCTTGGCTATCAGAAATTTTACAATGCAAGATAATGTGATATATAAGTTATAAACTATATTATAATATTATATGTCAGACGAAAAGAATATTAAATCACAGGCTGAAGATATCAGGAAAGAATTAGATGATTTGATTGGCGGAAATAGCCCGATTGAAGAAACTATAAATACAGACCCAGAACTTCCGGCTAAAAGAGAAAAACCACGACTTCCGTCGTATACAGAACTTAAAACATCTTCTAGTAAAAGAGCGCAAAAAACTATTACTTCATTGATGAAGTTTTATTTAGATAGCGATATTATTGAAAAAGATGAATACATTCAGGCTAAAAAGAAAATAGATGAGATGACAATGTCTTCTTTAATCTATCAATTACAAGCAGGAGAAAGAGCATTAACAACTCTATTACAAACTATTGAAGATGGTGATATTGCACCGAGAATGTTTGAAGTATTAGCAACTTTACAAAAATCAATGTTAGATATTATTAAATCACAAACTATGTATTTAATGGCAGCTGAAGAAGGTACTAAACGTATTGCTAGAGATATTGAATTATACCGTAAACGTGAAGATACCAGGGAAATTTCTGAAGCCAGCGGCGGACAACAAACCAGCGATACAACACAACGAGGAACTAAAGACCTTATGCGAATGATTCGTAGTGGTATTGATGATGCTAACGATGAAGAGATTGAAGATATAAACGTAGAAGAATAATATGAGTGATTATGTAGGAGATAACCGATGGATTCCAAAAGGTGAATCTGAAGAAGCAGCAGCTAAATTAATATGGTCTACTAAAAGTGTTAATGAATTATTATTAGCCCTAGATAAAGGATACAGACCTAAAGTACCTCTACCATTTTATGAAGGTAAGCAGTTTCTTCGTAAAGGTAATATCGTTTTTGAATATACCGAAGCCGAAATTACAGAATTAGCTAAATGTGCTAATGATATTGTGTATTTTGCAGAGAAATATGCGGTGGTAATGACAGATGATGGGGTACAACAAGTAAGGTTGAGAGATTATCAAAAGCAAATGCTTCGAGACTTTCAACATAACAGATTTAATATTGTGTTGGCTTCTCGACAAATGGGTAAAACCGTAACTGCAAGTATTTTTAATGCTTGGTATATTACTTTTAATTATGATAAAACAACCTTATTATTAGCCAATAAATCTGAATCAACTAAAGAAATTATTGATAAAGCCAAGGTGGTGGTAGAAAACTTACCGTTTTTTATGAAACCCGGGATTATCAAGTATGATGTTATGAATGTACGTTCAGATAATGGATGTCGTTTAGTAGGTCAATCAACTACCGCAAAATCAGGTATTGGATTTACTATTCACAATTTGTATCTGGATGAGTTTGCGCATATTCACCCAACAATTGTAGATTCTTTTTATGAAAACGTTTATCCAACCCTATCTGCTTCTAAGATTTCTAGGATTAATATTACTTCAACTCCAAATGGTTTTAATAAGTTTTATGAGATTTATTCAGAAGCCGAAAGAGGTAATAATGAATATGTAGCAACCAGAATTGATTGGTGGCAACATCCAGACCGAGACGATGCTTGGTATAAGAGAGAGCTTGGAAACTTAGGTTCAGAAGATGCATTTAACAGACAATACGGAAATGAATTTACAAGTTCTTCTAGTTTATTATTAAGCCCTGGGACCATGAAGCATTTGAGAAGCAATGCTAAAAAGTTTGAATGGTATGATTTTGAAGAATTTGATAATATTCATATTGATACAAAAGGTTATTTAGGATTTGATCCAGACTGGGATGTGGAAGATGCGGGTAATAGTCAAAGATACTATTTATTTTCAGTTGATATTGCAGAAGGAAACGGTGGAGATTACAGTGTGATTAATATGTTTGAAGTAGTGCCAATGGAAGATGATGATATCCGAAATTTTGTAAGTCCAGGTGCCATGTATGATTTCTTTAAATTAAAACAAGTAGGTGTATTTAAAAGTAATGAGCATCCTATTGAAGATTTTGCAAAGATACTATACACATTAGCGATCGACATTTTTAATTCGGAAAATACAAAAATGGTAATTGAATACAATACTTATGGTAGTATCTTATTAAAATACTTAAGTACCGTTTTTCCAGGTAGAAATGACTTTGAAGATGAAATGGTCTTAAGGTTTAAACACCGACATGATGCCAAGACTTTAAAACCAGGAATTAGATTAAAATCTGATAATAAATCAGTCTTTTGTCAAAATTTTAAGAAACTAATAGAGATGAATAAGCTAAAACTATCAGATATAGATACTGTTCAAGAAGCTAGTTTATTTGGAGTATTAAAAAATAATAGTTATGGTGCTCAAATGGGACATGATGATATTATTATGACTGCTATTACCGCTACTGAATTTTTTACCACTACCGATTATGCAGATTATGTGGAAGAGTTATTAGATATAATAGATCCAGAGAAACATACACTAATGGAAGAGATTTTGTATAAAGAAAGTGATGTACAAGGAGATTTACAGTTTGATATTTACGATTTATTGTAAATCTATATAAAGTACAACAATTACACAGATATATAATAAAAGAAAAAAAATAAAGATAAAAATTATGGCACTAAGTCCGCAATTATTACAATTTAAATCTAGTGGTGTTTACAGACTAGAATTTGACAAGTCACAGACTGCAAATATTAATGTTGACACACTAAGATTAATTGTAGGTCACTCAAGAAAGGGACCTTACAATACACCAGTTTTAATCGATAATACTGAAAACTTTAGAAATGTTTTTGGTTCAATTGATAGAAACTTAGAAAGAAAAGGAATGTTTTTCCATAGATCTGCTATTGAAGCATTATCAAGAGGACCAATCCTAGCTTTAAACGTTAGTTCATTTGGTGATAGTGATTTAGGTTACTATGCACAACCAATTACAAATGGTTCTGTTGGTGATTTATCAGCACATTCTAATCAAGAAACATTGTATTCTAATTTCTTCGACATGGATAAGTTTATGACACCGTCTGATGCTAAAGTTTTAGAATTAACTCCTGCAGATAATCAATTAATTAACTTTGCTAATATCAAGCAATCTGGAATTACAGTATTTGTAAGAAAGGCACAAGATGTAGCAGAATTTGATATGACAGCTAGAGAATGGTATGGTGCTGGTGAAGTACCTGCATTCATGAACGAATTTGATTATATTTCAGATTTCATGATTGATGTTTTCGTATTTAAAGGTGAATTTAACCCATCTGATATGGATACAGATCCAGTATATGGGGCATTCTTTACAGGTGAAGGTTTAGACAAAACAAAATTAGATCAATTTGCAAATTTACGTCAAGTAACTTTAGAAGCTAAATACACAGGTTCTATGATTCCAGGATTTAAAGATCTTGAAGGTAGAAACTTATACATTGAATCTATTATTAATGCAGAAGCACGTAGAACTGGATTATTCTGTGCAGTTAACGAAGATGCAGTAATTGATGAAAATGGAACTGGACTAGATTTAGTTGGACATACAACAAATCCAGCAGAAGAACATGAATTACTTTCATATATCACTGGAATAGCTGGTGAATCTAACGCTAGAGAGATTGCTTATGATTTTGCAGGTGATGCCGCAACATATACAGTTAACGGTACATCTTTTGAAATTACAACAACTGAATCATCTATTAGCATCTCTGCTGGAGATTATGTAGAGGCTGCAACTGCAATTGAAGAAGGAGATAGATTAGCAAAAGTATCGAGAATCGGTAAAGTAGTTACTGAGGCTATTGATGAAGTATTAGCAACACAAGAAGATGTAGATAATGGAGTTATAGGTGCCGATGGTAATCCTGTAACAGCAGTAGGTGATGTAATTGTTGCCGGAGTTGCAGCATCATATGTTTTCACAATTTACTGTGACGTAGCACCAGCTGCAACATGGGGTGGATATTACTACAAATCATTTGAAAATGCAACTTTAGTTTATAAACCATTTGTATTAAAGGGTGCAGCTTTAGATCCTAAAGAAATTAGCGACTGTTTAAATACTTTAGTTGGTGGAAATGGAGTTTACAACACATTAATAGATAAAGATGCAATAGACTTTAGATACGTAGTTGATACATTCTCTTCTTATGATTCAACTGGAATTTTAAACAAAGCGCAATTATCTCAATTAGCAATGGACAGACAAAATGCTTCAGCTATTTTGAATGCACCAACAGTTGCAGATTTTAAAGCTTCGACAGATCCATCATTTACAGATCAAAACGGAACTTTCAATACTGCATATATTGCACAAGGAGGTAACTTAGATAAAAACCCAACTAAAATATATGCATTACCATCAATTCAAGATGGAGCAAACTATGCATTCTATTATGGACCTGGTTTAATAGTTAGTGATAACGGTAAAGATATTATCGTTCCACCAGCTGCTTATGTAGCTAACAACTATTTAGATAAGTATACAACTGCCCTTCCATGGTCAATTGTTGCTGGACCACGTAGAGGTGTAGTATCTGGTATAAATGTTAAAGGAGCTGAATATTCTTTTGACAAATCAGATAGAGATGTTTTAGAGCCATTTGGAATTAACCCAATAGTTTTCCAAAGAGGTGTAGGTTTAACCATCACGGGTAACAAAACAGCACAACAATCAATTAAATCAGCACTTTCTTCAGCACACGTTAGAGAAGCATTGATTTATATCCAAGAAGGTATTGCAGATATCTTAAAAGATTACGTTTTTGAATTTAATAATGTTCAAACTCGTTTAGAAATTAAGACGGTTGTAGATTCTTTCATGGAAAGTGTAAAACAAGATGGTGGTGTATTTGAATACAGAAACATTATGGATCAATCAAATAACACAAATGACGTGATTGACCAGAATTTCGGTATCATCGATACATATGTTGAGCCAGTTAAAGGTTTAGAAATTGTAGTTCACAGAACAACAGTCTTAAACACTGGAGAAATTTCAACAGGAAACTTTCTATAATAAATAATTAGATATATAAAAAAAATAAATAACTTAAAATGGCTTTACCACATTATTCACAAGATCAGACAAGCAGACAAGGTAGACAGTTTGAACCAGTACAGGCAAATTTGTTTGAAGTAACAGTACTTCCACCAGCTGGTGTTGCAGATGCACCTTTAATGATTCAACATGTAAACTCAATCGGCGGACTAGATCTTTATAAAGAAGTAGCTGCTGTTGAACAAAAATATAAGTTCTCAACTAGATCTTATGCAGGAATGCCTGATGCAACAACAGTTGACGTGAACATTAACTTTTCACTTAACTTAAATGATGCAAATCAAGCATACTTATATAAATCAATGAGACAATGGTATAATAACCAATACGATCCTCAAACCGGTGAAATGGGTTTAAAAAAGGATTATGTTGGAACAATTGTAATTGTACAGTTCAACCGAGCAGGTGATATCTACAGAACAGTAACTTTAGAAGATTGCTTTATTACTTCAGGATTACCATTTACCAATGAACTTAGCTACGAGACTACAGAGGCTCAACAGTTAGAAGTTACTTGGAGATGTGATACTTGGAGAGAAGTATTAGCTTAAGATAGATTCTTATAAAAATAGGGTTTTTAGGTAAACCCTATTTTTTTATGAAACAAAAATATAATATAATGGTATAATAATAACATGGATAAATTAAATAAGAAACTACAAGTTCTTTTATCTGAAGATGAAGTTACTACAATTAATAGAATTATTTTAAATGAAGCAATCGAAAACGGTGAGAGACCTATTTCGATTTCAGCCTTTATTAGACAAATAATTAGAGAGGAAATTGACCGAAAATCTGATGATTTAAAAGAATGGAAGAAAGATAATTTAAGAAAACTCAAAAAGAAATAATCAATGAGCAACGAAGAAAATCAAAATTTAAATGACGATTATAAAAAAATCGTCGAAAGTGCTGAACAACAAGATACACAAGAGCGTGTGGATCTAGGATCTGTTAACATGGAAAGATATAATACACAAAAAGCACAAGATGCTGATGTGCATTTAGGATATCATGCAATAGATGAAAAAGGACTTCCATCTGGTGGTAAATTCTACCCAGAAGATGCAAAAATTAGTGTTAGAGCAGCAAAGGTTGGAGAGATTAGAAACTTTTCAATTGTAGATGAAACCAACCTAGTTGATATGGAAGAAAAATTAAACTATATCGTAAAGAATTGTGTAAGAATAACATCTGGTAAAAAGAAGTTATCATATAAGGATATTCTTGAAGAAGATAGATTTTATATTCTTTTATCTATTAGAGATTTAACATTTCCAGAACCTGAGAATAAATTAATGACACAGGCAAGAGATAAAGATGGTTTAGAATTTGATGTTGAAATCTCTGCTAAATATTTTCAATTATCATCAATACCTGAAGATATTGAAAAGTATTACTCACACGAGTCTCGATCTTTTTTGATTGAAACAAAATCATTTGGAACTATTGAAATGGCACCACCAACTATCGGTATCATGGAAGTAGTTACAGACTATATTAAAACAAAACAAGTTAACGGAGGTCAATGGGACCAAGCATTCTTACAAATCTTACCATATATCCAACAGGATTGGAGAGGATTTAATGAAAGATCAATTTTCCAAGGTGAAATAGATTTCCAAGGATGGAGTGAAAGAAAATATATGTTGGTTTACCGACTTGCTGAGAAAATGCGAGTAGGTATTAAACCTGAAATGCTGGTACAGCGCGAGGATGAGGAGGTCCTCGTACCTATTAATTTTCGTGACGGACTCAAATCTCTTTTCATTATTTCGGATATCACTGGAGAACTTCTTTAAGACAAAGTTCTATATGATATACCATTTAAAATTACAGCCTTCAGAGATTGAAGCTTTAGATTATTATGAATACTGGTATTATATTAAAGATCTTTCAGATGTCCTTAAGAAACAAAACTCTGAGAATTCTGATCAAACTGATCAAATGGAAGCGATGAAAAAAGGAATGCCTTCATATAAAGCACCTAAAATGCCAAGTATGAAAACACCTAAAATGTCGCTACCAAAAATTTAATATATAGTATATAAAAAATATTAAGTGTAATTTTGAATTTAATATCACCATTTGAAAAACTTTCAATAGAAAATCAGCAAAAAACAGTAGCAGCCGTGCAAATCACGGCTACTTCTGTTTCTCCAGGTGGCCAAATGTTTGGTATATTTACCGACATGCTTTCTACTCTAAAAAGAATAGAAAAAAACACAGAAAAAAACACAGGTACAGCTAAAGGTGGTGGAAGTGGTACTGG